>JACCDP010359182.1_pt1 | contig 17447 bp, 12 predicted proteins | sample 7445841 | NCBI WGS metagenome assembly JACCDP01 (sample SAMN15323441, study PRJNA562643) | freshwater metagenome | isolation source: river surface water | place: USA:Blue River Watershed | collected 2017-08-17 | reverse complement strand
GGCCTATGTGACGCAGCAGACCCAGGACTTCACGCTTCGCGTGGCCAGCCAAGACTTCACCGCCCGCACCCAGCTCGACCTGCGCTATCAGGACCAGCCCGTGCAGGCCGAGCTGGAGCTGCGCTGGCCCGGCGAACCCACGGCGCTCAGCCAGCGTCGCGTGAGCCTGGCCCGGGCCCTGCGCGTGCTGCACCTGAGCCTGAACCTGGCGGTGAACGAAGCCGTGTTCGCCGGCGGTCCCTACGCCCCGGCAGTGGCCACTTATGTGAATCAGGGCCTGCTGCTGCGCGAGCAGGACACCATCCGCCTGCAGGCCGCTCTCTTCGAGGGCAGCCTCAACCTGAACGAGCAGCGCATCGCGCTGGAACCCTTTCTGCGATTTCTGACCCCGGTAACGCCATGAGCCAGTCCAACGCCATCCCCCACGCCCCCGAGCAGGTCCGCCCCTTGTTCTCCTGGCCCAAGTACTGGGCCGAGTGCTACGGCACGGCGCCCTACCTGCCCATGTCCCGCGCCGAGATGGACGTCCTGGGCTGGGACAGCTGCGACATCATCATCGTCACGGCAGACGCCTATGTGGACCACCCCAGTTTCGGCATGGCGGTGATCGGCCGCATGCTCGAATCCCAGGGCTTTCGCGTGGGCATCATCGCCCAGCCGGCCTGGGATTCGGCCGAGCCGTTCAAGGTGCTGGGCAAGCCCAACCTGTTCTTCGGCGTGACTGGCGGCAACATGGATTCGCTGATCAACCGCTACACCGCCGACCTGCGCATCCGCACGGATGACTCCTACACGCCCCACGGCGAGGCCGGCAAGCGCCCGGACCGCTCGGTGATCGTCTACAGCCAGCGCTGCCGCGAGGCCTATTACGACACGCCCATCGTCATCGGCGGCATCGAGGCCAGCCTGCGCCGCATCGCGCAGTACGACTACTGGAGCGACAAGGTGCGCAAATCCGTGCTGATCGACTCCAACGCCGACATCCTGCTCTACGGCAATGCCGAGCGCGCCGTGGTGGAGGTGGCGCACCGGCTGGCCAATGGCGAGTCCATCGAGGCCATGACCGACATCCGCGGCACCGCCATCGTGCGTGACGCCGTGCCGGAGGGCTGGACGGAGATCGACTCCACCCGCATCGACTGGCCGAGCAAGATCGACGCGATCCCCAACCCTTACGAGATGAAGGACCCGGAGACGCAGAGCTGCGCCACCCACGAGGAACCCGTCACGCCCGACACGGTGAGCCCGGTGCGCATCATCCCGATGCCGCTGCATCGCAAGAACGAGCTGGACAAGGACACCACCTACATTCGCCTGCCCTCCTTCAACAAGGTGCGCAACGATCCGGCCCTCTATGCCCACGCCTCGCGCGTGCTGCACCAGGAGTCCAACCCGCACAATGCCCGCGTGCTGGTGCAGAAGCACGACACCAAGGAAGTGTGGGTGAACACGCCGCCGATTCCGCTGAGCACGGAGGAGATGGACGGCGTTTTCGACCTGCCCTATCAGCGCCGACCGCATCCGGCCTATGGCGACGCGAAGATTCCGGCCTACGACATGATCAAGACCTCGGTGAACATCATGCGCGGCTGCTTCGGCGGCTGCACCTTCTGCTCCATCACCGAGCACGAGGGCCGCATCATCCAGAGCCGCTCCGAGGCCTCCATCCTCAAGGAGATCGAGAACATCCGCGACCAGGTGCCGGGCTTCACCGGCACCATCTCCGACCTGGGCGGCCCCACGGCCAACATGTACCGGCTCAACTGCAAGTCCGACGCCATCCAGAAGAACTGCCGCCGGCTGTCCTGTGTCTACCCCACCATCTGCCAGCACCTGGACACGGACCACAGCCACACCACGGCGCTGTATCGCAAGGCGCGCCGCATTCCCGGCATCAAGCGCGTGGCCATCGCCTCGGGCCTGCGCTACGACCTGGCGCTGCGCGACCCGGAATACGTGGAAGAGCTGGTCACTCACCATGTCGGCGGCTATCTCAAGATCGCCCCCGAGCACAGCGAGGAGAACACGCTGTCGAAGATGATGAAGCCGAGCATCACGGCCTATGACGAATTCAAGGAGATGTTCGACCGCTTCTCGAAGAAGGCCGGCAAGCTGCAGTACCTGATCCCGTACTTCATCGCGGCCCACCCGGGCACCGAGAACGAGGACATGCTCAACCTGGGCCTGTGGCTGAAGAAGAACAAGTTCAAGCCGGACCAGGTGCAGACCTTCTACCCCTCGCCCATGGCGCTGGCCACGGCGATGTACTACAGCGGCAAGAACCCGCTGAAGAAGGTCACCTACAAGAGCGAGAAGGTCAGCATCGTCAAGCAGATCGAGCAGCGGCGCATCCAGAAGGCCTTCCTGCGCTATCACGACGAGAAGAACTGGCCGCTGCTGCGTCAGGCGCTCAAGGACATGGGCCGCGAGGACATGATCGGCGACGGCCCGCATCAGCTGGTGCCCGCGGAAAAGAAGGCGCCGAGAGGCAAGCCGGTGGCGAAGCGGCCCGGTGCTGCGCCGGCGAAGAAGCCGCGTCCGCGCGCAGGCAGGTGACGATCACGCTTGATGATAATGATTCTCATATGTACAATGATTCGCATCGGTGCCTGAGCACCCGCGAAATTCATTGTCCAGGAGAGTCCCATGCCGTCATCCGTCCCTGTTGCCACCTTCCCGCGCAAGCCCCTCGTGCTGGCCTTGTCCGGCCTTGCCGTGTTCGCTGCGCAGTCCCTGTTCACCCCCGCACTGGCCCAGTCGGAAAGCGGCGATTCGGAGCGTGACCTGCCGGCCATCTATGTGATCGGCACGGATCAGGGCGCCGCGCTGCGCCAGCCCGGCGCCGTGTCGCTGATCGGCGTGGAAGCGCTGGAGATGCGTCAGCCCCGGTCCACCGAGGAGATGCTGCGCGTGGTGCCTGGTGTCACGGTCAAGCCGGAAGAAGAGAGTGCCGTGGTGGCCAATATCGGCATGCGCGGTCTCAGTTCGGCAGACTACAAGACCCTGATCCTGGAAGACGGCGTGCCGGTGGCGCCAGGCCTGTTCGTGGGCAATGGCCGCTACTACAACCCGCGCGTGCAGCACATGGAAGGCATCGAGATCCTCAAGGGTGCCGCGTCGCTGCGCTATGGGCCGAGCACCATCGGCGGCGTCATCAACTACATCTCCCGCCAGCCGGCCGATGGCGTGCAGCTGAGTGTGCGGGGTGGCTCCTTCAACACCCGTGAAGCCTCGGTGGAAGCCGGCGCCAGCTCGCGCTCCGGCGATGCCGTGTTCGGCGTGATCGCCACGCAGGAGAAAAGCGACGGCTTCATGGACAAGGGCGTCGAGATGACGGACATCGTCTTCAAGACCGGCATCCAGCTCTCCGACAACCAGTCCGTCAGCCTCAAGGTGTCGGACTACACGAGCGACGCCAATATTTCCTACTTCGGCGTGTTCCTCAACGAATACCGCGCCGAGAGCCGTGACAATCCAGCACCGGACGACTGGCTGCTGTCCGGCCGCCGCGCCGTCGACGTCAACCACGAGTGGCGCATCAACGACAGCCTGCGCCTGAACACGCTGGTGTATTCCAGCGAGACCTGGCGCGATTACTGGCGTTTCGGCGTGAACGGAGCAGCTTCGGCGGCGGCCGGCTCCTGGGTGCAGACCGACAGCCTGAACGGCAACAACCGCGCCTTCGAGCGCACGGGCCTGGACACCCGTCTGCAGTGGGAACACAGCCTGTTCGGCGTGAGCAGCGAGTCCGAACTGGGCCTGCGCTACATGACGGAAAGCATGGACGACCAGACCATCTCGGCCGTGCGTGCCACGCCGCGCACCGGCACCATCAGCCGTGATGTGCGTGATGGCGCTGACAGCCTGGCGCTGTACGCGCAGAACCGTCTGCAGCTGAGCGACAGCGTGGCGCTGACCGCCGGCCTGCGCATCGAGAGTTACGAGCAGAACCGCAAGGACCGTCGCCGCACCCCGGCCCAGGGCACCAGCGCCGGCAGCGACAACACCGAGTACCTGCCGGGCCTCGGGCTGACCTGGCAGACCACGCCCGAATTGCAGCTCTTCGCCAGCGTCTACAAGGCCTTCTCGCCCGCGCTGAACGCCGACGCCCTGGACGCACTGACCGACCAGGAGCTGGATGCGGAACGCTCGGTGAACATGGAGATCGGCCTGCGTGGCGGCGATGGACGCATCAGCTACGAGATGGCCGCCTTCCGCATGGATTTCGACAACCAGATCATTCCTGCCAACAGCAACAGCCAGTTCCAGCGCACCAACGGCGGCGCCACCCTGCATCAGGGCATGGAATTCGGGGCGGGCATGGAGCTGGGCAATGGCTTCAGCGTGGATGGCAATGCCACCTGGATTCCCGACGCCGAGTTCGATGGCGATCGCTTCAGCGCCACCGGCGCGATCACGACGCCCGATGGCAATCGCATCACCTACACGCCGGAGTGGACGGCCAACCTGAGCCTGAACCACCAGATCGGCGGTCTGCGCTCGTCCCTGAGCCTGCATCACACTGGCGAGCAATACACCGATGTGCTCAACACCGTGGCGATCCGCGAGAACCTGACAGGCTTCTTCACCGGCCGCATCGACAGCTACACGCTGCTGGACCTCAGTGCGGTGTACGAGGTCAACAGCCAGCTGACGCTCAGTGCCAGCATCAAGAACCTGACGGATCGTCGCTACATCGCGAGCCTGCGTCAGGGCATCTATGTGGGTACCGAGCGCGCCGTGAACGCAGGCTTCGTCTACAAGTTCTGACGCGCTCGCCCTACTTCTTCTTCAGGGCCTGCTCGAACAGGGAGGCCATGGTGCCCAGCTGGCGCTTGCCGGCTGCGGCCGCCTCGAAGTCCTTCTTCTGGCGCTGGGCGTACTGCGTCTGATTGCGCCGCGCGGAGTCGCCCTGACGGCCCGCGGTGGCACCGCCGGCGGCCGGCAGCTCGTCGTGCAGGCGCATGGTCAGCGCGATGCGCTTGCGTTCCAGATCCACCTCCAGCACCTTCACCTTGACGATGTCGCCAGCTTTCACGGCCTGGTGCGGCGACTTGATGAATTTCTCGGAGATCGCGGAGATGTGCACCAGGCCGTCCTGATGCACGCCCACATCGACGAAGGCGCCGAAGTTGGTGACATTCGTGACCGTGCCTTCCAGCGTCATGCCAGGCACCAGATCGCTGATCTTCTCCACGCCGTCCTTCAGCTCCGCCGTCTTGAACTCCGGACGCGGGTCGCGGCCGGGCTTCTCCAGCTCGCGCAGAATGTCCTGCACGGTGGGCAGGCCGAAGTCGGGCGTCACGTAGTCCTTCGGATCGAGTGAGCGGATGAAGCTCACGTCGCCGATGATGGACTTGAGCGAGCGCTGATGGCGTTTGGCGATCGCCGCCACCACGCCATAGGACTCCGGGTGCACGGCCGAGGCATCCAGCGGGTTCTCGCTGTCATTGACGCGCAGGAAGCCCGCCGCCTGCTCGAAGGACTTGTCGCCGAAACGCGGCACTTTCTTCAGATCGTTGCGGCTGCGGAAGCGGCCGTTGGCGTTGCGGAATTCAAGAATATTGTTCACCAGCGTCTGATTCAGACCGGACACGCGCTTGAGCAGTGGTGCCGAGGCCGTGTTCACATCCACACCGACCGCGTTCACGCAGTCTTCCACCACGGCATCCAGCGAACGCGCGAGTTTCACCTGACTCACATCGTGCTGATACTGCCCGACGCCGATGGATTTCGGATCGATCTTCACCAGCTCCGGCAGCGGGTCCTGCAGACGCCGCGCAATCGAGACAGCGCCACGGATGGTGACGTCGAGATCGGGGAATTCCTGTGCCGCGAGTTCGGAAGCCGAATACACCGAGGCGCCCGCCTCGTTCACGATCACGCGCTTGATGGCGAGTTCCGGGTGGGCCTTGAGCAGTGTCGCGACGAACTGATCGGTCTCGCGCGAGGCCGTGCCATTGCCGATGCTGATCAGCTCCACGCCGTAACGCTTGCAGAAGTCCAGCAGCACCTTCGCGGCCTCGGCCGTGCGATTCTGCGGCGCAGTCGGGAAGATGGCGGTGTGATCGAGCACCTTGCCCGTCTCGTCCACCACCGACACCTTCACGCCCGTACGCAGGCCCGGGTCGAGTCCGATGGTCACCTTGCGGCCGGCCGGGGCGGCTAACAGCAGGCCCTTGAGATTCTTCGCGAACACCTCGATGGCGTCGGCCTCGGCACGCTCGCGGATCTCGGTCAGAAAATCCGTCTGCAGATGACTGTGCAGTTTCACGCGCCAGGTCCAGCGCACCGCTTCCAGCAGCCAGGCATCGCCAGGACGACCCTGGTCGCGGATATTCCAGAACGAGCCGATCAGAATCTCGCAGGGATGACGCTGGGCCGGGTCAACATCCTTGATGTCGACATCGAGCTGCAGGATGCCTTCCTTGCGCGCACGGAACAGCGCCATCGCGCGGTGCGAGGGGATCTTCTCCAGCGCTTCGGCGAATTCGAAATAATCGCGATACTTGGCGCCTTCCTGTTCCTTGCCCGGCACCACGGTGGAGATCACCTGGGCCTTCTGCCAGAAGTAGTCGCGCAGCTGGCCGAGCAGGCGGGCGTCCTCGCTGAACTGTTCCATGAGGATATGTCGGGCGCCTTCGAGCACGGCCTTTACATCGGCAAAACCGGCCTCGGCATTGAGGAAGGCGTCGGCTTCCTGCTCGGGCACACGCTGCGGTTCGGCGAACAGCAGATCGGCCAGCGTCTGCAGGCCGGCTTCGCGGGCGATCTGGGCCTTGGTGCGGCGCTTGGGCTTGTAAGGCAGATAGAGGTCTTCCAGTTCGGTCTTGGTGCCGGCGCCGCGAATCTGCTTCTCGAGTTCGGGGCTGAGCTTGTCCTGTTCCTTGATGCTCTTGAGAATCGCATCGCGCCGCTCTTCCAACTCGCGCAGGTAGTAAAGACGCTCCTGCAATTGACGCAGCTGGGTGTCGTCAAGACCTCCGGTCACCTCCTTGCGATAACGGGCAATGAAGGGCACCGTGGCGCCTTCGTCCAGCAGGGCCACGGCGGCCTCCACCTGGGCGGGACGGGCGGCGATCTCGGAGGCTATCTGTTCAAACAAGAAATGCATGCTTTTTTCTAACCTGTAATGCAGAAGTGAGTGAAATTCAGAGTGGACGCCGTGATCACACGGTGTCGTCGGTGTCTTTTTTTGCCGCGCGTTTTTCCTGCCGCTGCTGCTCCACGCTGATGCCGCGATCGGCGCGTTCCTTGAGCATGTCCACGTGGGACAACAGGCCCCGCAGGATGCTGATCTCCATCTGGTCGGGGCGGATGCGGCCGAACAGTCGACGCATGCGCATCATCAGCAGACGCGGATTCTCCGGGTCGTGGAAGTTGAGGTCGACCATGACCTGTTCCAGATGGCTGTAGAAATTCTCCAGCTGCTGGCCCGTAGCCTTGGGCACATCCCAGTCCACGCCGTCGACAATGGTCTGCTCGTCCGCCACGCGCGCGGGCGCGGCCTGCGCGGCGCGGCGCAGCAGTTCCATGCGCACTTCGTAGCTGATGACCATGACGGCCGCGGCCAGATTGAGCGAGCTGTACTGTTCATCGGCTGCGATGTGCACGTGGAAATGACACAGCTGCAGCTCCTCGTTGGTCAGCCCGGAATCCTCGCGACCGAAGACCAGGGCGACCTCATTGAGTCGACTCTCGTCGGCCACCTTCACGGCGGTTTCCATCGGGGTGAGCAGCGGCCAGGGAATGCGGCGCACGCGCGCACTGGCGCCGATCACCAGGCCGCAGTCGCGCACGGCGTCTTCCAGCGTGGGCACCACCTTGGCACGCTCCAGGATGTCCACAGCCGCCACGGCACGACCGGTGGCAACAGGACTGGGGAATTGTTCCGGGTCCACGAGTGTGAGCTTCGACAGGCCCATGTTCTTCATGGCGCGCGCCGTGGCCCCGATGTTGCCGGGGTGCGAGGTGTTCACCAGCACGATGCGGATATTGTGGAAAGCGCTGAGGGAATTCGACTGTTCTGACAAGGGCAATCCTCTGCCCTGCACGGGCGGCAATAAAAACTGGCCGGGATTATAGCAGCTAAAAATGGCGGCCTTTGCTATGATTGCGCGTCCTCAAAACCGCCAGGTCCCTCTTTGCCATGCATGCTGTCGTCAATATCGCACTCAAGGCTGCTCGTGATGCCGCCGAAGTCCTCGCCCACAACAGTGATCGTCTTGACCGCGTGCGTGTCGTCGAGAACAGCGGCGGGCAGATCGTCACCAACATGGATATGGACGCCGAGAAGACCATCCTCTTCCACCTGCAGAAGGCCCATCCGGACTACAGCATCCAGTCCCGCATCAGTGGCTTCACCGCGGGAGCCGACACGAACAATGTGTGGATCATCGACCCGCTGTGCGGCGGCGCCAATTTCCGCCGCGGCATCGCGCATTACTGTGTCTCCATCGCTCTGTCCACAGGCGGGCGCGTGAATCACGGGGTACTGGTGAATCCACTGCTGCGCGAGGAATTCACCGCAAGCCGTGGCTCCGGTGCCCAGGTCAACACCCAGCGTCTGCGGGCCAGCACCTCGCGCGCCCTCGAAGGCGGCGTGGTGGTACTGGGCAGTGACCCGGCCAGCGCCAGCCACGGCAGCACCCTGCTGCGTCTGCAGCAGCAACTGCAGTCGGTACAGTGCGATGTGCGCGTGACCGGCTGCCCTGCTCTGGACCTCGCCTGGGTGGCCGCAGGCCGTGCCGAGGCCGGCTGGCTGGGCGAGAACGACCCGGCGTCGCTTGCGGCAGCCTTGCTCGTGCTGCACGAATCCGGCGCTCTGATCAGTGATGCCGCGGGCAATCCCGATGTCAGCGCGAGCGGGGAACTGGTGTTCGGCAACCTGAAGTGTTTCAAGCAATTGCTGCAGATGCGCCTGATGGGCGGCAGCCGAGGGGCCTGAACAAAAAAAAAGACATGGCACCCTGCGCTGCAATCCCGCTTGCACGGGTCTGCTTGCTGCAGTGATGACATGAAATCAAGGGCTGTAGCACAACAACAAGAAATGGCAGAGAGCACCCCACACAGACGTCACAGCCTGGTCGATGATCCGATCCCGACCACGCTGATCCGCATGACAGGGCCGATGATCATCGGCATGTTCATGCTCTTCACGTTCAATCTCGTGGACACCGTGTTCATCAGCATGATGGGCACGGAGCAGCTCTCGGCCATCAGCTTCACCTTCCCGGTCACCTTCATGATCCTGAGCCTGGCCATCGGCCTGGGCATCGGCACCTCCGCCGTCGTGGCCAAGTATCTTGGCTGCTGCGAACACGAGAAGGCCAAGCAGGCCTCCACCGTCACCAACTACACCTCGATCCTGCTGGCACTGCTGCTCTCGCTGATCGCCTATGTGTGGATGGACGAGATCTTCCTGCTGATGGGCGCGCGCGAGGAGCTGCTGCCGCTGATCCGCGACTACATGGCCCTCTGGCTGCCGACCAGTGCGCTGCTGGTGGGCATGACCACGGCCAACAGCGTGCTGCGCGCCTGTGGCGATACGCGTACCCCGAGCCTGGTGATGGCAGCCGCCGGCCTGATCAATGCCGTGCTCGACCCGATCCTCATCTTCGGCCTGGGCCCCATTCCCGCCATGGGCATGCAGGGCGCGGCACTGGCGACGCTGGTGTCCTGGATCGTCGGTTTTGGCTATCTGTTCTATTACCTGATCTGTCGGCTGGAGCTGATCTACAAGGGCATTCCCTCCTGGAAGATCTTCGTGTCCTCCAGTCGCGAGATGCTGCGCATCGGCATCCCTGCCTCGGGCGCCAACATGCTGACTCCGGTGGCGGCGGGCATCATGACCGCCATCGCTGCCGGCTATGGCGAGAGCACGGTAGCCGCCTTCGGCGTGGGCTCGCGCATCGAGTCGATTGCCAGCCTGCTGGTGCTGGCGCTCTCCTCGACCCTGCCTCCCTTCATGAGCCAGAACCTGGGGGCCGGGCGGCTGGATCGCATTGCGGAATCCTACCGCCTTACCCTGCGCTTCATCCTGCTGTGGCAGCTGGGCATCTACGTGCTGATGGCTCTGACGGCGGGCCTGATCGCGGCGGTGTTCACCGACGATGAGAGTGTGGCCGAGGCCATTCGCCTGTTCATCTGGATCCAGCCGCTGGGCTATGGCCTGCAGGGGGTGATCATCCTGACCAACTCGGCCTTCAATGCCCTGCACAAGCCCATGGTGGCGCTCTACCTGAGCATCGCACGCTTCTTCGTGTTCTATGTGCCGCTGGCGTGGCTGGGCAGCGAATGGTTCGGACTGTGGGGCTTCTACGCGGGTGCCCTGCTGGGCAATGTGCTGATGGCGATCCTGTCCTGGCGCAGTTTCCAGCGCGCCATTGCGGGATATCCGGCGCCGGCGGGTGTGATCCAGCCGGCGGCCTGAGACGAGGGGTTCAGCTGCGGAACAGGCTCTTGAGCCCGGCCAGCAGGCCACCATCCTTCGCCGGCGGCGGGGACTGCGGCGTCAGCACCACAGGTTCGTAGACCTGCACGGGCGAGGGCGCAGCGGCCGCCTGATTCTGCTCCAGCGCCGCTTTCTGCGCATCGTCGATCAGACTGAAGCTCTTGTCCTCCACCTTCGCGCGCACCGGACGACCGTTGTCGTCATCCAGGCTGAGACGGTTGTTGCTCTCCTGGAAGGCCAGCATCTCCAGACAGATCTCGTTGTACTGCTCCGCGGTCAGCAGATCGGGGCGCTCCTTCATGTTGAGCGTGAACTGCTTGTCATTGGCGGCCGACAGATAGTGCAGGTTCTTCTTGGTGGTCAGCAGCAGCCCTTCCGCCTTGGCGCGTTCATACAGCGGCGTGCCGCGCAGCGGGATGTAGGGGAAGAAGAAGAAGAATTCCGGCGCGATGCGACGGTTCAGCTCCAGCGTCTGCCGCATGTTGTCGGCGGTTTCCAGCGGCATGCCGACGATGTTGAACGTGAGCCGGTTGATGCCGGCCTTCTTGCAGTTGTCCGCAGCGTCGATGATCTGCTGGTTGGTCATCTTGCGGCCGAGAAAGCTGGTGCGATACTTCTCGTCGCCACTCTCGATGCCGAACCAGATCGTGTGACACCCGGCCTCTGCAGCGGATTCGCAGAACTTCTCGTTCATCACTTCCACACGGGAATTGATGGAGAACGGCAGACCGATGCGCTCCTTGTAGATCTCGAAGAAGGCGCGCACGAACTTCAAATTGGACAGGAACAGCTCGTCCCAGAATTCGAAATAGCCCACGTTGTAGCGATCGCGCAGACGGATCAGTTCCTCGACCATGGCCTCGGGTTCGTACTTGCGCAGGAATTCCTTCTTGTTCTTCCAGCCATCGAGCAGCGGCGTATTGCAGCAGTAGGTGCAGCGATAGGGGCAGCCACGGCCTGTCATCACGGGCAGCACCACCTTTTCCTTGGGGCCGAAGATGGAGGTGTTCACATCCCGGAAGCTGCCGTCCTTCTCGAAGATGTCGTAGTCGGGGAAGGGCAGCGACGCCAGATCGCCGATCTGATGCGGTTCGGTGCGGATCACCTCACCGTCGCTGAGTTTCTCCCACATGCCATCCACCGGGCCATCCTTGCTGCCGCGCAGGAACTGCACCAGATTGCCGATGGCGTATTCGCCGTCGCCCACGCAGATGAAGTCGATGTTCGGGTTCTCGATGGTCTGCTCCTGGGACAGCATGGCCTGATAGCCGCCGATGCAGATGGGCAGCTCGGGCAGCATGGACTTGAGCACCGCAAAATACGGCTCCATCGGGTACCAGTGCGGACTCATGACCGAGAAGGCGATGAGGTCGGGCTGCAGTGCCGCGATGGATCGCGCGTAGTTTTCCGGATTGTAGGCCTCGGCATCGCGCAGGATCAGGATCGGCTTGAGAATGACGTCGACCCAAGGGAAGTCCCGCTTCAGGTAGGCCGACATGCTGGCCAGCGGCATGGCGACTTCATTGCCGTCCGGTGAATAGAAGCTGAAAACCAGTTTCAGGCGTCGGCCCGCCGTCTTGCCGAACCAGCGCGATTTCGCCTGGGGGTAGACGGGACGTTCAGTACTGACGGCGATCAGGTCGGCAACGGAATTCATGCAGGGGCCTCGGGGCAGTGCTTGTTCTGTGTAGTTCTGATGACAGGCAATTGTTGAGTATTTTAGTGGGAATTAATACCACAAAGAAAGCGCGATTTTCGGGTCGACGGCGGCGGCTCCCAATTTGCCACAAGTTCCACTATTCTTGCCCGCAGTCAGGCACGCCCGGCCGCTTGCGGCACCGGGGCCGGGTCTCCGCGCAATCACAGCACAGGTCTTCCATGGACGCACTCACCGCCCTGCTCACCCGCACCTCCGTTCCCCGCGTCACCGGCCCCGTTCCCTCGGAAGAAGCGCTGCAGGCCATGTTCGCTGCCGCCCTGCGCGCGCCGGACCACGGCCAGCTGCGACCCTGGCGCTTCCTGCGCATTGAGGGCGAGTCACTGCAACGGCTGGCGGATCTGTTCGGTGCTGCGGCCCAGGCCGACAAGCCTGCACTCAGCCCGGAGGATGTCGAATCGGCGCGCGGCAAGGCCCTGCGCGCGCCGCTCGTGATCGTCAGCATTGCCCGCGTGGTCGAGACGCCCAAGGTGCCGGTACAGGAACAGGACATGGCCACGGCCTGCGCCACCCACGCCATGCTGGTGGCGGCTCATGCCCAGGGAATCGGCGCCGTCTGGCGCACCGGGCCGTTCGCCGTGCATCCCGTGGTGCGCGCCGGGCTCGGCCTGGCAGCGAACGAACGGGTCATCGCCTTTCTCTACGTCGGCCAGCCGACTGGCCCGCTGCGCACCCCGCAGCCCCTGGCCATCGACGATTACGTGCAGAGCTGGTAAGTCATGCGCCGCACCGTCTTCAACACCCCCGTGATCACCCCGCTGCTGCGCCTGCTCGCCATCGTCCTGCTGAAATTGATCGGCTGGAAGGCGGTGGGCAGGCCGGTGGAGGGCGCCCGCTTCGTGCTGATCGGGGCGCCGCATACCAGCAACTGGGATTTCCCCCTGATGCTGATGGTGGTGCTGAAGTTGCGCCTGCAGGTCTTCTGGATGGGCAAGCACACGCTATTCCCCTTTCCGGTCGGCTGGTTCATGAAGTGGCTGGGCGGCATCCCCGTCAATCGCAGCAAGGCGCAGAACCTGGTGGAACAGACGGTCCAGCAGTACCGCGAGCATCCACAGCTGGTCGTGCTGGTGCCGCCCGAGGGCACGCGTGCCAAGGTCAAGGAATGGAAGACAGGCTTCTATCACATCGCGGTGAATGCGGGCGTGCCGATTCTCATGGGCTATGTGGACGCCGCCACAAAGCAGGCGGGGCTGGCCGACTTCTTCCACCCCACCGGCGACATCGCGAAGGACATGCCGGCGATTCGCGCCTTCTATGCCGACAAGGTCGGCATCAACCCCGAAAACACCTGAACGCCCTCAGGCGGGGCGATAGCCGAGATTGCACAGCGTGGTGTCGAGCACGAAGCGGGCATAGTCCTCGATGCGCGTGCCACTGCGCGAGAATTTCCAGCGCTTGAGATACCACTGCTGCAGCATGGCCGTGGTGTTGGCCGCCAGCAGCGCCAGCGCATCACTCGCGAACAGCCCCGCCGCCACCCCATCCTCGAAGGTCTGCAGCAGACGGGCATCGAACTTCAGCTCCATCTGCATCGCCGCCTCGCGCTGCTCGCGCGACAAGCCCTTGGCTTCCAGATAACAGAAGTAATACCAGGGGCGCATGATGTCGTTCATGTACAGATCGCCGTGGATGATGGCGCGCAGCCGCTGCACAGGGGCCAGGTCGAGCACTTTGCGTTCCGACATCACGTCGTCGAGCGCGCGTCGCAGCACTTCCTCGATGGCCGAGGCCAGATCGTCCTTGCTGCCGATGTAGGCGTAGAGGCCGCCCATGCTGATGCCGGTTGCGCGACTCAGATCGCGCAGGCTTATGGCCTGGAAACCCTTGGCGTTTGCCAGCTGGAACGTGCAGGTGAAAATGCGTTCGAGATTGGGCAGGGCGATGTGCGGATTCTTGATCTGCATCTTGTCCCGGTGCGTATCGAAGACACGCTGCCAGAGCGGTTCACCCTCGAGCGACCAGGCCATGCGGAATGCGGCCTGGCTGATGTCGTGCGGCCATTGGTCCATGGTCATTGTTCTCCTTATTGTGCCAATGGTCGCCAGTGTAACCTTTATTGCGCTGGCGGCCGAATTGCCGCGTGGTATGCTCGGCGCACACGGACTCATCATCAGGAGGCACACGATGTCACAGTATCAGGCACCGCTTCGCGACATGAAGTTTCATATCGATGAAGTGCTGGATTTCCCGGGCCACTACGCCAGTTTCCCGCAAGGGCGCGAGGCCAGCCCCGACATCGTCGACGCCGTGCTGGAGAGTGCGGCGCAGTTTGCCCAGGAAGTGCTTGCACCACTGGACAGCGTGGGCGACGCCGTCGGCTGCACCTGGAAGGACGGCGAGGTCACCACCCCGCCCGGCTTCAAGGCGGCCTATGACGAGTACATCGCCAATGGCTGGACCAGTCTGTCCATGCCGCTGGAACTCGGCGGCCAGGGCCTGCCCGCCTCGCTGTCCGGCTTCTGCATGGAAATCCACGCTACGGCCAACCACGCCTGGACGATGTACCCCGGCCTGAGCATGGGCGGCATCCAGACCATCAATGCCCATGCCAGCGAGGACATCAAGGCGCGCTGTCTGCCGCCGCTGATCGCCGGCCGCTGGTCCGCCACCATGTGCCTGACCGAAGCGCACAGCGGCTCCGACCTGGGCCTGCTGCGCACCCGCGCCGTGCCGGCCGACGACGGCTCCTATCGCATCAGCGGCAGCAAGATATTCATTTCATCGGGCGAACACGATCTGACCGAGAACATCATTCACATCGTGCTGGCCCGCCTGCCCGATGCGCCTCCTGGCATCAAGGGCATTTCCCTGTTCGTGGTGCCCAAGTTCCTGGTGAACGAGCGCGGCGAGGTCGGGGCCCGCAATGGCGTGCGCTGCGGCTCGCTGGAACACAAGATGGGCATCCACGGCAATGCCACCTGCGTGATGAATTTCGACGAGGCCACCGGCTATCTGATCAGCCCGCCCCACAAGGGCATGGCCTGCATGTTCACCTTCATCAACGAGTCCCGCATGGGCGTGGCCCAGCAGGCACTGGCGCAGATGGAGGCCTCGCACCAGACGGCCCTGCGCTATGCCCGCGAACGCGTGCAGTTTCGCGCCGCGCAGCGGCCCGATCCCGCGGCGCCTGCCGATCCGATCATCCTGCACCCCGACGTGCGCCGCATGCTGCTGACGCAGAAAGCCTTCGCCGAAGGCGGCCGCGCCCTGAGCTATTTCCTGGCGAAGCAGACCGACATCGAGCGTTACGGCAGCGACGAACAGGCCCGTGCCACGGCCGATGCGCTGCTGTCGCTGCTGACGCCCATCGCCAAGGGCTTCCTGTCCGAAGTGTGCATCGAGGCCACCAGTTACGGCATCCAGGTGCTGGGCGGACATGGCTACATTCGCGAGTGGGGTCAGGAGCAACACTACCGCGACGCCCGCATCACCTCGATCTACGAAGGCACCACCGGCATCCAGGGCCTGGACCTGCTGGCGCGCAAGATCCTCGCCAGCCGCGGCGAGGCCTTGAAGCCCTTCGTGCAGGAAGTCACGCAGTTCTGCCAGCGCCATCCTCACGGACCTTACACGGCCACGGTGCAGCAGCAACTGCAGAGCTGGATCGCGCTCACCACGGAGCTGGGCATGAAGGCGCTGCAGAACCCCGACGAGGTGAATGCCGCCGCCTACGACTATCTGATGTTCGCCGGTTACACCGTGCTGGCCTGGATCTGGGCCGATGCGGCGCGCGTGGCCAGTGCCGCTCTGGAGCAGGCGCCAGACGGCCCCGAGCGTGAGTTCTACACCGGCAAGCTGGTCACGGCGCGTTTCTACTTCGAACGCCTGCTGCCGCGCACCCTGGCGCTGGCGGCCAGTCTGCGTTCCGGCGTGGCGAATCTGCCGGAGTTCCCGTCTATCGACTGAGCCCGACGGCTCAGAACCAGAACGAGAGCACGGCCGCCACACCCGACACGGTGCACAGGGCCAGGGAACCGAGGCGCAGCTGTCGATGGGGCAGCTGCCGCATCGTCCACTGCGCCAGCAGGAAGCCGGCAAAGGTGGCCGGCCACAGAGGAACGGAAAGCACAATCTGGCGCAGCCCGAACTGCCCGAGCGGCGCCAGCACCACCAGCGACATCAGACACCCCACGATGAAGAACGCCGCCAGATTCGCGCGGATCAGATTCACCTCCTGATGCTGCCACAGCAAGGCCATGGGCGGCCCGCCAATGGACGAGCTGGTGCCCATGAAGCCCGACATGAACCCTGCCGCCAGCATGCGCCCCGGCGTGGGCTGCCAGCGCAACGAACTCAGACTCACCGCCACTGCCCCCAGTACCGACAGGCCAATCCACATCGCCAGCCACTCCTTGTCGATCCACAGCAGCAGCGCCGCGCCCAGCAGCGAACCCGGCACGCGGCCGATCACCGCCATGCCCAGACCGCGAAAGCTCACATGCCCTCTGTAGCTGTAGACATTGAACACGGAGAGCACCAGCGCACAGGTGGTGATGGGCGCAGGCACGTAGTAAGGGTCGATGAAAAACAGGATTGGCGCGGCAATGACCGCCAGCCCGAAGCCGATGGCGGTCTGCACGAAGGCGCCGATCATCACGACGAAACAGGCGAGCAGGACATCCATCGGGCCACCGTGGCAAGGGAAAGTGGCCGGGATGGTAGCAGCTCGCCTGTGGCGCGGTAAGGCGGCCCTAGTGGTCCGCCACCTGAGTCAGCGCATTCACCCGCTGCACGGCTACGCTGCCGGAGCCGGCCTCGTGAAGGGTGACCTCGGCCGCCACATCCTGCACATCGATGCTGCCGGAGCCATCGCGGACGTCCACGCGACCCTGCACGTCGGCGATGAACAAGGCGCCGGAGCCGTCCTTGACCTCGACATCCCCGTTAACCTGGCTGATACGCAGATCGCCCGAGCCATCACGCACGATCACGCCGCCTTCCACGCCCTCGATGCGGGCGCTGCCGGAGCCGTCCTCCAGCGTGAGTGCACCGGTGCCGCTGACCTGCACATCGCCGCTGCCGTCGTCGATACTGACAGGCAGGCCGGCAGGCAAGCTCACCGTCAGATCCATGCGCAGATAATTGCTCGTCCAGAACGTGGTGTCGGTGTCCGGAATCTGTGTCTCGATAAGCTGGGTGCCATCGCGCAGGGCATGACGCAGCGCGACGCCTTCTAGCAGGGACTTGCGGCTGGCACAAACGCGGCCGTGCAGGTGGATCCGGCCATCCGCGCTGTCGCCCCGCACCTGCAGGCTGCCGGCGCCCGCCTCGATG
>JACCDP011545307.1_pt1 | contig 17449 bp, 15 predicted proteins | sample 7445841 | NCBI WGS metagenome assembly JACCDP01 (sample SAMN15323441, study PRJNA562643) | freshwater metagenome | isolation source: river surface water | place: USA:Blue River Watershed | collected 2017-08-17 | reverse complement strand
TATACCTATTTTTTCTTGTAAAAACATCTTTTTAATACTTTTGTTAGGTTCATTTAAGGCTAAGGTAGATTGGGTATCTATTTTTTATTGAGGGCATATTGAAACGGAGGCGCTCTCCGTGTGTTTGGTTTACCAATTAACGATTGAGCACTCCGTTTGTTTTGAATCGGATGAATTGATAATTTGCTCATGGTCCTTTAAACTAAAACTAACATTCAAAGGGGGATGGTTTATGGACTATTTATCATTGGGATTTAAATATCATCCCACCGATGCCTACTATGTTTGTTATTTCAAAGACGGGAAATGGCAATCTGGTGGGTTAACACAAGATCGTTTTTTATCCATCAGTATGTTTTCTCAAGTCATTCACTATGGTCAAGAAGCATTTGAAGGATTAAAGGCTTATGCCGCAAAAGATGGTTCAATCAACATCTTTAGACCTGACATGAACGCCAAACGTTTACAACGATCCTGCCGACGCTTACTGATGCCTGAATTACCTGTACGAGACTTTATTGATGCAGTTATAGAAGTAGTTAAAGCAAATCGTAAACATGTACCGCCATATGGGTCAGGAGCCTCGCTTTATATTCGCCCCGTCTTATTTGGAATCGGGGATAACTTAGGGGTGAATCCTGCAAGTGAATATATCTTTGCAATTATGACTTCTCCCGTAGGACCTTATTTTAAGGGTGATTTAAAACCGGTCAGAATGCTTGTAAGTGATTATGACAGAGCTGCTCCATTTGGTACGGGGGATATTAAAACAGGTGGAAATTATGCTTCCAGCTTATTACCAAACCGATTAGCGAAACAACAAGGATTCGCCGATTGCATTTATTTAGATCCCGCAACCCATACCAAGATTGATGAAGTGGGAGCGGCTAACTTCTTTGGGATTACCAAGAAGGGAGTTTACGTTGCCCCAGTATCATCCTCAATCCTACCTTCGATTACCCAAGACTCCCTTAAATATTTAGCCATGGATAAACTAGGGTTAAAAGTAGAAGAGCGGGATGTCTATTTAACGGAACTCAATGACTTTGAAGAAGTCGGAGCCTGTGGAACTGCAGCGGCTGTGACGCCGATATATGAAATCGTCCATAAAGAAAAGGTCATATTTCAAAAAGATCCTAATAAAGTGGGATTTGTTTCTCAACAACTTTCAAAGATCATGACATCTATTCAAATTGGGGACTTAACTCTGGTCAATAATTGGATAATAAAGTTAAATTAATCAAAAGCTGGGATAAATCAATAAGGTTTATTTATTCAAAACTATAAGGAATTTAGAGGATTAAAAAACCATACTTAAAAACTGGCGTTTAAAGTGATTAATACATTCTTTATGTAATGATCTTTTAAACGTAATAAAATATTTCTTTTAAAAATTTCACTTTAGAAATTGTAAATTAACAAATCACCAGTGTTTGAAAACTTAGTTAAAAAAAATTAAAACCATATTGAATTTTTGATTATATACCAATTTTTATTGGTAAATTTATAAGAATTAGCAAGCCAGTAATCTATAGCTTATAAAATTAAAAAATTGAAATATTTGGTTTTTAATTATCTTAAACAACCATTTATTTTTGATTTAATTTATATAAATTCTTTAATGTTAGATTAGCACTTTTCACTATATTCTTATATAATTCTTAGGAAGGGGGATTTTATGTGAAAGGTATCATATTAGCGGGTGGTTCAGGTACTAGGTTATATCCACTAACATTAGTTACTAGTAAACAACTTTTACCGGTTTATGATAAACCCATGATTTATTATCCTTTATCTACTTTAATGTTAGCAGGCATTAAAGAGATTTTAATTATTTCTACACCTTTAGATTTACCTAACTTTAAAAAATTATTGGGAGATGGTTCACAATTTGGAATTGAATTGTCATATGCTGAGCAACCAAGTCCTGATGGCCTCGCCCAAGCATTTCTTATCGGAGAATCCTTTGTTGGAAATGATGCTTGTGCGATGATTCTTGGTGACAATATTTTTTACGGTAATGGCTTTAGAAAAATACTCAATGATACTAGAATTAAAGCAGAACAAGGTATCTCATCTATCTTTGCCTACTATGTCAATGAACCAGAACGATTTGGTATTGTTGAATTTGATCAAGATAAAAAAGTTATTTCCATTGAAGAAAAACCAACTAATCCTAAAAGTAACTATTGTGTCACGGGATTATATTTTTATGATAAAGAGGTTGTCAAACTCGCCAAACTAGTAAAACCTTCCAAAAGAGGAGAGTTAGAAATTACAGATTTGAATAATTTATATTTAAAACAACGGTCTCTAGAAGTAAACATTTTAGGACGTGGATTTTCATGGCTAGACACAGGAACTTTCAACTCCTTAATTGATGCATCAAACTATGTCAAGATGATTGAAGATCGACAAGGGATTAAAATATCTGCACCAGAGGAAATAGCATATTATCAGAATTGGATAACTAAATCACAACTTATTCTTTCCTCTGAACGTTATGGAAAATCACCTTATGGTCACCATTTAAGAAATATTGCCAAAGGAACAATACTGAGATAATATATGAAATTATTAATAACTGGTGGAGCTGGTTTTATTGGTTCAAACTTTATTTTTCTTCAATTAAAGAAACATCCTGACAACACTATCATTTGTGTCGATAAATTAACATATGCAGGGAATCTAGCTAATTTAAAAAGTGTTATAAATAATCCTAATTTTATATTTTATAAAGCTGATATAGCATCACGTGAAGAAATAGAACCTATTTTTGTTAAAGAAAGACCTGATGTCGTTGTGAACTTTGCGGCAGAATCTCATGTCGATCGTTCAATTCATGATCCAGAAATTTTCTTAGTTACGAATATCCTTGGGACTCAAGTATTACTTGAAATGGCAAAGAAATATCAGGTTAAACGTTATCATCAAGTATCCACCGATGAAGTGTACGGAGATTTGCCGTTAGACCGCAAAGATTTATTCTTTACGGAGGCTACCCCATTACATACCTCGTCTCCATATGCTGCATCTAAAGCATCTGCCGACTTGCTCGTTCAAGCGAATTATCGAACTTATAAACTTCCAATTACGATTTCTCGTTGTTCTAATAATTATGGTCCTTATCATTTCCCTGAAAAACTTATTCCATTAGTCATTAGTCGAGCATTAAAGAACGAATACATTCCCGTGTATGGTAAAGGTGAAAATGTAAGGGATTGGCTTTACGTAGAAGATCATTGTGAGGCGATTGATTTGATTATACAAAATGGAAAAGTTGGAGAAGTATATAATATTGGTGGTCATAATGAAAAAACAAATCTTGAAGTAGTTAAAATAATTCTTAATCATTTAAAAAAGCCTGAGTCATTAATTCAATATGTAAAAGACCGAGCAGGACACGACTTAAGGTATGCAATCGATCCAAGTAAAATTTCCAAAGAGCTTGGATGGATCCCTAAAACTAAATTTGAGGATGGGATCAAAAAAACAATTCAATGGTATATAGTTAATGAGCTTTGGATTAATAATATTCTAACTGGAGAATATGCTAATTTTTTTGAAAAAAATTACAGAGGAAAAATAGGCAAAGTATAGGATGAAAATTTCAATTGCTGGTTTAGGTTACGTTGGATTATCTTTAGCGGTATTGCTTTCTCAATTGAATGATGTTATTGGTTTTGATATTAATCAAGAAAGATTAAATTTATTAAAAATTAGAAAGTCTCCGATTATTGATAAAGATATACAAGATTACTTAAACTCTAAAAAACTAAGATTATCTTTTACAAATGATTCAAAACTAGCTTTTCAAGAAACAGAATTTCTAATTATTGCAACCCCTACTAATTATGATCCTGAACTCAATTATTTTGATACAAGTTCCATAGAAAAAGTCATAGAATCTTTTTTATCAATCAATAAAAAAGCACTCATTATAATTAAGTCTACTGTTCCAGTTGGTTATACATTAGATCTTAGAAAAAAGTATAATTATCAACGTATCGTTTTTTCACCCGAATTTTTAAGAGAAGGCAAAGCTCTTTATGATAATTTATACCCGTCAAGAATTATTGTAGGAGATCATTCTAAAGAAGCAAATATCTTCGGTAGTTTACTCAAAGAAGCAAGTTTAAAAAAAGAAGTACCTGTAATAAATGTGAATTCAACAGAGGCTGAAGCAATTAAATTATTTTCTAACACCTTTCTTGCAATGAGAGTAGCATTCTTTAATGAACTTGACACTTATGCAGAGCTAAGAGGATTGGATACTAAGCAAATAATTGAAGGAGTATCCTTAGATCCTCGAATTGGTAATTATTACAATAACCCATCATTTGGTTATGGCGGATATTGTTTGCCCAAAGATACCAAACAATTACTAGCAAATTTTAAAAATGTTCCCCAAAATATGATGACTTCCATAGTTGAAGCTAATCGAACAAGAAAAGATCATATTGCGGAAATGATTTTAAAAAGGAAACCGAAAGTTGTTGGGATTTATAGGCTTGTAATGAAAAATGATTCTGATAATTTTCGATATTCTGCTATTCAAGGTGTGATGAAACGATTGAAAGCGAAAGGATTGGAGATTATTGTATTTGAGCCTGCACTTCATGAAGATACTTTTTTTGGATCAATGGTTATCAATGATTTCGAAGTTTTTACATCTAGATCTAGTATAATTTTGTCAAATCGTATGTACAAAGAATTAGAAAATTTTAAGGATAAGGTCTATACAAGGGACTTATTTAATAAAGATTAATGAAAACTATTTTGGTAACTGGTGGTGCAGGATTTATAGGAAGTCATTTAATTGATAGGTTATTATTAATTGGATATAGAGTTATCAACGTAGACAACTTTAATGATTACTACGATCCTAAGTTAAAAGAAAATAATATAAAGAATCATTTTAAATTTCCAAACCAATATCGATTAATCAGAGAAGATATCACCAAAAAATCATTTTTAGAGTATTTTTTGAATGAGGAAAAGATAAATGCAATCGTTCATTTAGCAGCAAGAGCAGGTGTAAGGCCATCCATAGAGAATCCCTATCAATATCAATTGGATAATGTAATTGGAACACAAAACATTCTAGACCTTGCTAAAGAAAAAAATATAAGTAACCTTGTTTTAGCATCATCATCAAGCGTTTACGGAAACAATAAGAAAATACCTTTTTCAGAAACAGACAACGTAGATTATCCAATTAGCCCATATGCTGCAACTAAGAAAGCTAATGAGCTTCAAGCATTCACGTATCAGCATCTATATAATCTAAATGTGATAATGCTTAGATTTTTTACTGTTTACGGACCAAGGCAAAGACCTGATTTAGCAATACATAAATTTACAAAACTTATACATGAAAATAAACCTTTGCCTTTTTATGGTGATGGTTCCACTGCTAGAGATTATACGTATATAGACGACATTATTGATGGAATTCTTAAAGCATTAGAATATAATTTTAATCATAAAAATGTCTATGAAATTATAAATCTTGGCAATAATCATCCTATAAGTCTCTCTGAATTAATTAAAACTCTTGAAAATACATTTAATTTAAAAGTTGAACTCAAATATGAAATGAAACAGCCAGGTGATGTCGATATAACATATGCGGATGTAAGTAAAGCAAAAGCACTATTAGATTTTCAACCCAAAATCCAATTTAAGGAAGGAATTAAAAAGTTTGCATCATGGTTTAATTCCAATAAAAATCAGACTTTGTTACTATAGTTTTATTTTTTAATTTTCTATCTTTTTTGATTGATTAAAACAAATAAATTGTTAACATAAGAAAGGGACTCTTAGCTCAATGGTTAGAGCTACCGGCTCATAACCGGTTGGTTGCAGGTTCGAGTCCTGCAGAGTCCACCAAATTTCAAATAAAACTAGGGGAAATTTAATATAAAGGTTAAAAATAATTAATGAAAATTGTATTATTTGCAAATTCTTCACTTATATTATTTAAGTTTAGGAAAGAACTTATTGTCAGATTACTTAGTCTAAATCATGAAGTGATCATTTTGGCGCCTGAGGATTCTTTTACAAAGTCTTTAGTAGATTTAGGTACAACTTTTATATCTTTTGAAATTGACAGGCATGGCAAAAATTTATTCAATGAATTATCATCTATAAAAAGATTCTATGTTATTATCAAAAAATTAAAACCTAATTATATATTTACATATACTATTAAACCGAATGTTTATACTGGAATTGTTTCTTATATTTTACCATTTAAATTTGCTGTTAATATAACAGGATTAGGAAAGGTTTTTTCCAAAAAGTCAATTCTTAAAATTATAATCACTTTAATATATAAAATTGTTTTTCTTAAAACAACCAAAGTTTTTGTTCAGAATAAAGAAATTTATGATTTTTTTTATAACAATAAAATTTCTCGCACTAAATTAGAAATCATTCCTGGATCAGGTGTTAATTTAATTGATTACGATTTTAGGCCATACCCTAAAAATAAAATTATTACTTTCACATATTTAGGAAGGATAATGTTTGAAAAAGGTATTGAAGATTTTTTGGAAGCTGCAAAAATTATAAAAACTGAATTTAAAGACGTTCGATTTGTTGTCTCGGGTTTTATTGAAACAAATTATAAAGGAAATCTTTTTGAGTACCAAAATAAGAAAATTATTGATTACCTTGGTTTTACAAGTAATCCTAAAAAGTTAATTGAAGAATCCAATTGCCTAATTCAGCCATCTTTTTATCCTGAAGGAATATCCAATGTCATTCTAGAGTTCTCTTCAATGGGAAGGCCAGTTATATCATCGAATAATGTTGGATGCGGTGAGATAATTATTGATAATGAAACAGGACTAATATATAAAAAAAAGGATGTAATTGACTTGATTATTAAAATTAAGAGATTTTTAGCATTTGATTCTCTTGAAAGAGAAAAGATAGGCTATAACGCAAGAATTCATATTGAGAAATCCTACAATCGAGATATTATTATTAGTAAATACATAAACTTGCTAAATATCTAGTAAAATGATTTAGGGGATAATTTATGTGTGGCATAAATGGGGGAGTTTTTACAAAGTCAACTGATATCAAGAGTACCCTTTTAGTAATGAATAATACGCTAAAGCATAGGGGTCCAGATGAAGATGGTTATTTCATCAAAGACAACTTCGGGATTGCAATGCAAAGGTTAAGTATTATTGATATCAAAACTGGACATCAACCTATTTTTAACGATAACAAAACTTTATCAATCATATTTAATGGAGAAATTTACAATTACAAAGAATTAAAAAATGATTTAATTCCTCATTTTCAATTTAAAACAAATTCTGACACAGAAGTTATTTTACTCGGGTACCAACTTGAAGGAACTGACTTCTTTAAAAAATTAAGAGGAATGTATTCCTTTTGCATCTTTGACATAAAAAATGAATCATTTATTTGTGCTAGGGATCCAATGGGTGAAAAACCACTTTATTATTTTCACAGCAACGATTTGTTTATTTTTTCCTCGGAATTAAAGTCTCTTTTATCCTCAAATTTAATTCCTAAGAAAATTGACCCCATAAGTTTAGAATATTATTTTCAGTTATGTTATGTTCCATCACCTAGAAGTATTATTTCCAATGTTTTTAAATTACCACCAGGCCATTTTTTGGTCTTTAATAAATCTAAGCATTCGTTGATTATTAAAAAATTTATTGAATCCTACTCAATTAATAAGTCTTCAAACTTTAAAGATTCAGTTTCCATGACAAAAATTCTATTGGAGGATTCAATTAGAAGGACTTTAATTTCAGATGTTCCTGTCGGCGTTTTCTTAAGTGGAGGTATAGATTCATCGATAGTATCTATTGTTGCAAATCAATACTATAAAAAAAAGTTACATTCTTTTCACCTAAGAGTACCTCATAAGGATTTTGATGAATCATCAAAAGCAACTCATGTTTCTAAAGTCATTTCTTCTAATCACCATGAAGTCGAACTAACGGATTCCTTAATATTGAACACGATTGAAAATGTGGTAAAGGTAATGGATGAGCCGATTGCTGATGAGTCATTCTTACCAACATATATTATTTCTAAGGAAGCAAAAAAGTATGTCAAAGTTGTATTGACGGGAGATGGTGCGGATGAAATATTTGGTGGATATAATAAATATTTAGTTAACTACTATGGAGATAAAATAAAAAGACTACCTAAGATTTTATTAAGCTTTATAAGGCTAGCAACAAAATTTCTTTCTAAAGAATCCGAGTTATACAGAAAAATTAAGAAAATCCTTGATAATTATAATGCGGATGAATTTCATCGTGTCTTTAATCTAATGACGTTGGGATTTAAAGAATTCCAAATGAATGAAATTTTATCATTCAAACCAACCTTTACTTTAAAGCAAGAACTTAAAAATATTTTCTCTAACCATAATGGTGATTCGATCAATAATACTCTATTACTTGACCAAAAGATTGTATTGGAAGGTTGTATGTTTCCAAAGGTGGATAGAGCTTCTATGTTAAATTCAATAGAGACTCGTTCGCCGATGGTTGATTTAGACTTAGTAAAATATATTAATTCATTACCTTCTGGTTATAAGATAAAGTCAAACAAAAGGAAAATTATTCTTAAGGAAGCATTTAAGAATATCTTGCCTAAACTAATTCTAAAACAAAGTAAAAAAGGATTCTCAATACCACTACAAAAATTATTTAAAACACAACTTTCGAATCAATTAAAACTTTTACTTAATCAAAATCCAATATTACAGGACTTTATCAAATTTGATTATGTTAATGATTTGATTTTGAAACACAAATTAAACAAGAATGACAATTCAAAATCATTATGGGTTGTCTATGTATTTTGTAATTGGTATATTAATTTTGTAAAATAAATTTATGAAAAATTCAATCATTAAAATCATCAAATTAAAGGAATTTAGTCAAAATAGAGGATTACTTTCAGTAGTTGAAGATCAAACTCTAGATATTAATATTAAAAGAATCTACTTTATAACAAATGTATTGAAGTCAGAAATTAGAGGTCATCATGCTCACTTTAAGACTATTCAATATTTAACTTGTTTAAGCGGATCAATAAATGTAATGCTTGATGATGGTGCTCATAAAGAGGAAGTATTATTAGACAATCCCTCAAAATTGCTACTTGTTGATAAATTAATCTGGCATACGATGGAATGGAAAACTGAAAATTCTGTATTATTAGTAATTGCGAATTCATTATTTGATGAAAATGACTATATTAGAAACTATCAATTATTTTTAAAGAAAGTAGGCCGAAATGAAAATTAATTTCAATCAATTAGATCGATTCTACATAAAACACCGCTTTGAAATTCTTTACCACTTTCATAAAACTATGCGAATTGGAAATTTTATTTTAGGAAGTGAAGTTAAATCATTTGAAAGTGAATTTGCTAACTATATCGGGTCACAATTTTGTGTTGGATTAAATTCTGGACTTGATGCATTAATATTAGCTTTAAGAGCATTAGATGTTTCTGAAGGGGATGAGGTAATTGTTCCTGCAAATACTTATATTGCTACTATCCTTGCAATCACAGAAAATAAAGCCACTCCAGTATTAGTGGAGCCTGACAATGAATATAATATTAATCCTGATAAAATAGAAGAGAAAATTACTTCTAAAACTAAAGCCATTATCGTTGTTCATCTTTACGGTCAATCGGCAAAGATGGATAAAATTTCATCAATTGCAAAAAAGCATAAATTGTTTTTGATTGAAGACTGCGCTCAGTCACATGGGGCAACTTACAATGGAAAAATGACAGGAACTTTTGGGGATATTGGTTGCTTTAGTTTCTATCCCACGAAGAATATTGGTGCATATGGTGATGGAGGCTGCATAGTTACAAACAATTCATTACTATTTGATAGAATAAAACTTTTGAGAAATTATGGTAGCTCAAAAAAATATTACAATGATATACAGGGTCTAAATACACGTTTAGATGAAATTCAAGCAACTTTTTTAAGAATTAAACTTAAGTATTATAAAAAAAATTTAGCTAATAGAATTAAGATAGCTAATTATTATTTGAAAAATATTAATAACCCGCTAATCAAATTACCCAAGACACAGAGTAATTCAAATCACGTTTATCATTTATTTGTTGTTGAATGTAAGCAGAGAGAGAAGTTAATTCAATTCCTAAATGATAAAAGAATTGGAACTGTTATACATTATCCGGTTCCACCTCATTTATCAAAAGCATATGAAAATCTTGGTTATAAAAAGGGTGATTATCCAATCACGGAAGCATATGCTGATAATTTATTAAGTTTACCTTTGTATGATTATATGACCTTCAAAGAAGTAAAATACGTCGTCAATGCTTTAAATAAATTTATGAAGTAATTTTATAGTTTTTATGCTAAATTATCTTAGTGGAAGCTTACCCAAGTGGCTGAAGGGACCAGTCTTGAAAACTGGTAGGGGTCGCAAGGCCCGCGAGAGTTCGAATCTCTCAGCTTCCGCCATTTTTTAAAATTATAATTATTATCATTTATGGAAAAATTACTGTTTATTATTCCTACTCTTGGAAAAGGTGGTGCTGAAAGAATTATTTATGATCTTGCAAATAATTTAGAAGGTGACTTTAATATTGATGTCTTGATTATCAGTAAAACAAATGATTCAGCTTTTCTAATAAAGAGTTTAAAACATAACCCTTTTTATGTATTTGAAAAGCCTGTACATCAAAATAGGATTATTTTTAAATTACAAAAGTTATTTTTTCTATTGTTGCTTCCGTTATACTCAATTTATATCTTTTTTAAATTTCGAATTTATTCATACAAGTTAGTTATTTACAATTTAAAATATACAGGTTTACTTAGTTATTTTTTTTCATTTTTTAATCTTTTTATTAAACATCGTCAACAACACATTGAAATTTTTCATACAAACCTCCACCTTTTATCTTTATTTTCAAGGTTTTTTTTCTTCTTATCTTTTCTCAACAAAAACACCATTATTTGCAATATTTCACCAAATGAAGTTGCAAAATTAAAGCGTTCATTTATACATAAAAAAATTGTTTATCTTCCTTTTTCGGTACATATTCCTGATAGCTATCAATCTAATAATAAGATAAATTCAAATTTCCTTAAAATTACTTCAATTGCTAGGTTGGTTTCTGAAAAGCATCTTGATTTTTTCATCCGTGCTTGCAATGTACTTAAATTAAATAATTTGAATTTCAAGTATTTTATTTATGGTGATGGTCCACTTAAGCTGAAATTAATTGATTTAATTAATCGATTGAACCTTTCAGATTATATTTTTTTAATGGGTAGCACTGACAATCCACTTATGGTTTTAAGTCAATCAGACATGTTCTTTGTCAGTATGGTTGAAAATTCAACGGGTATAGCTGGTATACAAGCAGCTCATTTTCATATTCCAATATTTGGTTATCAAACTGTTAAAAATTATAAAGATCATAAAAGTGACTTAAGAACTTTTAAAAACTTTAACGATTTAGCAAATGAGGTGTTAAAATTACAGAGTAAGCATGAACTGATCGAATATAAAAAAATTGTAATGAACTACTACTCAAAAAGAAATTTTCATAATTTTATTTCATCTTATCATAGTTTTTTTAAAGGTTTAATTGAAGAATGATCGATATATCATCAGTTTTTTTTCTTATAATTCTATTTACAATTAATATCTATTTATATAGAAAAGTTCATAGCTATGTATTTTTTCTTTCTATTTTTTTATTCATTTTTAAAATTTTACTAATCTTAATTGATGATCAATTCAAAATTATTCCTTATGTTTGGGACTCTCTTCAATTTGAGGAACTCTCTATGATAATTTACGAGAGATTGAGAGTAGGAAATTTTAATTTAAGCGACATAAATTCAAGTGGAACTGTTTTCTATTATTCTCTTTTTTCTGCATTTTTATATCTACCTTTTTCCCCTAGTTTTTTGATTCCTAGGTTTTTTAATGTCTTTATTTCTTCAATTTTTACATTAAACTTATACAAAGTCTCAATTTTGTTGCTAAATAGAAAAAAATCAATATTTCTATATTTTTTGTTTAGCTTTTTACCATCATATTTTATTTTTTCAATTGTTTTTATGAGAGATACTATTGTTAATTTCATTTTTATTTCTATATTATTAAATTTCCTATACCTTATTAAAAATGGTAGTAGATTTGCTATTTTTAATGTTTTTTTCTTTACAATTATTTCCTATTTTTTAAGAGAATTTAACCCGTTGTTGATCTTTACAATCTTTATGATTTATGGATTTATTATGATTTTAATTAAAAAGAATGTTATAAAAAAGATTATTGCTTTTTTAATTTTGGGTTTATTTGTATTTATCATCTTTAACTATTCTAATCAATCACTAAATTTTGTTTCTAATTACATGATTAGTCAATTGAATTATCGAGCTTCTGGTGGAGCTCTATATCTATTTAATATTATTGAAACACCTATCGATTTACTTGTTAACTTTCCATCCTTATTTATTAATTTCCTTTACTATCCAAGTTTTAATCAAATTAATAATGTATTTTCTTTTATAGTATTTTTTGAAACTTTAATTTATCGTATTAGTAGCGTATTGTTTATTTTATTTTTCTTTGAACGTATCTCTAAACTCCGAAAAATTTCTAAATTATTTGATGTTTTCAATACTAAAGCTTTTTACTTTATGATTATTATGTTTTTTGTAACCTCTTCAGTATCCTCTTTAATTACAGCGAATGGGGGAACAGCTTTTAGGCAAAGAATGTTTATGATTTATCTCATTCCTATTATTTCTTTGTTTTTTATGAATAAAAGCAAAATTAGATTTCATTTTTTATAATATTATGTTGAGCAGATATCATAGGAAGAAAAACTTTTATTAAATTAAAAATTCGTATTTCAATCATTAAAAATCTAAAATCTATTTGTATTTATAAATTGAATTTAGTAAAATTATATTTATGTTTGTAATAAAAATCCTATTAATATATTTATATTCACCATTTTATTTGACATAAATTATTATTTATGGTTCGAAAAACTTATGTATTTTCAAGTTTTGTTCTGTTTTCAAAACTTTTCGGATTTTTTCGCGATATTTTGTTAGTATATATCCTTGGCATAAATCTATCATCTGAGATTTTTAATTTTTCATTGGGATTCACATCAACTTTTTCAAACATTTTAGGTATATCTATTTACCTTTATTTCACATCCATATTCTCTAAAATAGATAATCCATTATTTCTTAAAAAATTTATAAGAATAGAATTTATTAAATTAGTGACATTAATTTTATCTTTTTTTGTATTCATCTGGTTTTTAATTCCTATCTTAATAAGCATATTAAGTTCTATCCAAGATCAAGAAATTTTTAATCTGACCGTTATTATTATAAGAGATACCTTGGTAATTATTTTGTTTTTTGGAATCTCACAATTCTTAATGGCGTATTTTAATAGTCGAAATAGATTTGTAATTCCTGAATTAACTCATACATCAATCAATATTTTTTTTATTATTTCAGTATTACTTTTTAATGTTTATGACCTAAAATTAATAGTTAATCTTTATTCCTTTTCTTTCCTTATTCAAACATTAATTTTGCTTGTTTACTTTTTATTAACAGAAAAAAAGATCTTATTGGAGGTTTCCATTTCTAATAAAATTCTTAACAAAGAAACTTTCATTATTTTCAAAAAGGATTTTCAATTTCTATTTATAATCATTTCAAATATTATTACCTACTTGAATGGTTTTTTAACATTATCATTCGCTTCAAGTTTCTTCGGTGTATTCGTCTCACAAAACAATCTTGCTGGTAAAATTAATGGCGTTGTCTTAAGTGTAATTTCCGGCTCTCTAATAGCAATATCATATCCGATTTTAAACAGAATTTATAAAAAATCTAATGAACTTTTTCAAATTGAAATTATAAAAGTAATTTCGCAACTTTTATTCATTATTCTTCCATTTTCCTCTTTTATGATTCTATTTCGGATTGAAATCTTGAACATTTTTTTTATTTTTGATAGTGATTTATATATTCATATTTATGACGTTGCTAATATTTTAACAATTTATCTTATTGGCACTTTTTCAGTTTCGTTTATTTATTTTTTTTCAAAAGTCTTTATTATAAATAAAGATTATGTATTATTAATTCTTGTTCCGGTAATTCTAATTTTTTTTAATGCATTATTGTTTTATGCTTCAAAAGATTTTCTAAACAAACTTGCAGTTCCGTTTTCATCAACATTTTCAAATACTTTAGTTTCGGTTATAATTATCTTTTTATACAAAGGTTTTTTTCATAATAGAATTTATTTTTTCTTTAAAAGTTTCTTTTACATTGGATTTTATGTCCTTGTTTTATTTTTATTTAAGCAACTATTTGATATTTTCTTTATTGAGTTGAACTCCATCATTCGTATTATTATTTCCGCAGTATTTTTTATATCTTCTTTTTTTCTTTATTCTATTTTCTATAATGGTTTCATTTCAAATACCTTTAAATCTAAATCAATTCCAAAATTTAATTAAGAACTTACATTTTATTCTGAATATTCATTCTCTCTTACTTTTTATAAAATATTGAAACTTCTTTTCTACTAAAAATTCCTCAAAATTCAGGATTTCAAAAAAATATATACAAGTTATTGAAATATTCATAAAGTTAATTGGCTCTTGAATATTTGATTTAGTATAAAAAAATTATAATTTAAAAACCTTTATTCCTATATTAATAATGAAGTTTAAATATTAACCAAGAATCATTTTAAGAATTTACTTATTATTTTTGTATTTTAATTTCTTATATTAATTATAATTATTTCTTTTAATATTCTATCTTTTTCTAGTCTCTTTATTACTTATTGAACTTTACATAAACAACCACAAGAAATCGATCTAGTATAATCATCTAAATTAATTCAATTATATTATAATTAAGCATGATGATGTATCTACAATTTAAACTATAAAAATTCATTTTGTTTCTTAAAAATTTCTTATATTACATCTCAAAGTGATAATTAAGCTACAAAATATACTAATTCAATAAAATTATTTATAAACTATTTTCCTGACTTTTGCCTTAAAAACTTATCTAAATTATTTATTCATTCATAATAATATTAGAAATAAGTTTTTTTTAAATTTCTTGATTTATATTTGATTATAATTGATAATAAACAGTTGTGGACCAGTGGTGTAGCGGTTAACATGTCTCCCTGTCACGGAGAAGATCGCGGGTTCGATTCCCGTCTGGTCCGCCAAATGAATTAATGGGGGTTGATTGCTTTGTTTTTTTCAAATATAAAAATATACAAAGGTGTTAAAATTGGAAAAGGTGTAAAGATACACCCTTTTGTTGTTATTTATCCAAACGTTATTATTGAAGATAATGTTGAAATTTACCCAGGTGCTGTTATTGGAAAAATTCCTAATGGAGCAAATGCACTTTCAAGGAATAAAATCATTACCTCGTTCAAAATGGTCATTATAGGTAAAGGTTCTGTTGTCTCTCCAAATGCAGTTATTTACACAGATGTTAGAATTGGTAAAGGAACATTAATAGGCGATGGCGCTTCAATAAGAGAACAAGTAAATATTGGAGATAATTGTATTATTTCTCGATCAGTTACGATTAATTACAACACTACTATTGGAAATAATACTAAAATAATGGATAATACTCATATTACTGGTAACATGAAAATTGGAAGTAATGTATTTATTAGTGTTCAAGTTTCTTCAGTTAATGATAATAATATAGGCAAACTTGGTTATGATGAAAACTTTGTTAAGGGTCCCACAATTGAGGACAATGTTGCCATTGGTGCTGGAGCTATTATTTTGCCTAATTTGATACTTGGAAAAGGTTCTATAATTGGTGCCGGTTCAGTAGTATCTAGAAATGTATTGCCAAATACACTTGTTATGGGAGTTCCTGCAAAATATGTGAGGGATTTATAGTATAATTAAGTTATGAACAATAATATAAGAGAAATTAAACAATTAGTTTTTGAATCACTAGAAGTATCTAATAATGAGTATAAGGATGAGGATATTTTATTAAAATGCCCTACTTGGGACTCAATTGGATTACTTACAATTATTGCAAATTTCAAAGAAAAATATAATGTTACTCTTGATGGGAAATATATAAATAATCTTAAAACTTTTGGTCAGATTTTTAATTATATTTATAATCTTATAAAATGAAAATATTTTTAAACCATATTAGTGTTCACTTACCAGAAAATAAGATTGATAATGATGATTTAGCTCGGGATTATAAAGATTGGGATTCCAATAAAATTTTCCAAAAAACTGGAATTAAGGAAAGACGAGTTTCAAATAATATTGAAACTTCTCTAACTCTTTCTTATGAGGCGGCGAAAAAGGCTATTTTATTTGCCAAAGAAAATAAGATTAATATTGATTATTTAGTTTATATAACACAAACAAATGATTTTATTTTTCCTGGAAATTCAACTTTACTCTTGAATATGCTAGGCTTAAATGGTATTCCTTCAATTGATATAAATTTAGCTTGTTCTGGATATATATATGGATTAAATATTTCATATTCTTTAATTAAATCAAACCAGGCTAGCAATATTTTGCTAATTACTGCTGATACTTATTCAAAGATTATTAATAGATATGATAAGAGTGTTAGGACCTTATTTGGTGATGCAGCAACAGCCTCAATAATCACTAATAATCTACATAAAAACAGCTTTAATTTAGAAATAATTGATTTTATGTTAGGTAGTAATGGTGAAAAATTTGACTCCTTATATATTAGGGATGGTGGTTTTAGGCATCCTTTCAATATAGATTCAACCATCGAAAAGTCTGATGAAAAAGGATACATTAGATCCAATTCAAATTTATTTATGGATGGTGAATCTATTCTTAATTTCACAATTGACGTAGTTCCAGATAACATTAATAAATTACTAAATAAAGTATCTTTATCAATTGATAAAATTAAATATTTTATTTTACATCAAGCTAATAAATTTATTTTAAACTTTATTGGGAGAAAATTAGGAATATCTGAAAAAGTTATTATAGATTTAGAACTAACAGGTAATACGACCTCTTCGTCAATACCAATATTGATATATAACAACTTTCAAAAGTTAAATTTAAAATCTGACGATTATCTTTTATTAAGTGGGTTTGGAGTTGGATTATCCTGGGGTTCTACACTTCTAAAGAAGTCTAATAATCCTTGATTTATATTTATTTTTAATACATAATCAACCTTGTGGCCCGATAGCTCAGTCGGTAGAGCAACGGACTGAAAATCCGTGTGTCGCCGGTTCGATCCCGGCTTGGGCCACCACTTTATTTAACCCGCTTTGGCGGGTTTTCTTTTTTAAGTTTGATTAC
>JACCDP011158204.1_pt1 | contig 17454 bp, 17 predicted proteins | sample 7445841 | NCBI WGS metagenome assembly JACCDP01 (sample SAMN15323441, study PRJNA562643) | freshwater metagenome | isolation source: river surface water | place: USA:Blue River Watershed | collected 2017-08-17 | reverse complement strand
AATTTCCCGAACTTTTAAAAATACCCACGTTATGGACACCAAGCTATTTTGTAAGCACTGCTGGAAATATTTGTACAGAACCGGTTAAGAAATATATTGAGCAGCAACGCGATTAATGTCAATGCAGAATAAATCCTGCAACTAGCCTTCATCCCTTGTCTAAAGCACAGATGTAGCTTCCTAAGTCAGCTACATCTTCAAGGGTTTTCGGCATTTCCCTTATAAATTTATATTGTTCTTTTTTTGAACTTCTGACTCGGTGACTCCTGAATTCTTATTCAGATACCCGAATTATTTACCTACCAATAAAATCAACATAACCTCCCATATTTTCATCATCTGTCCCCACTATTATGCCTCCTGTTGCACCAGGAATGAGTTCCAAAGCTTCAATTTTATGATATTTATTGCGGTAAATAGGGAAAAGCTGCTGATTTTGTTTCCAGATAACTTGATTACTATTAACTGCGAAATGACCTGCAATATAAACAGCAGATGTAAATGGCCCATCATTACCACCATCACTCGCGGCACTAATATAAACAATACCCGCCCTATCTATTTTTAAATCAGAAATATGGCGAACTTGTCCAGAGGGAAAAGGTACTGTAAAATCCGCAGCACCGACAAAATTTATTTGAGATTTATCTATATCTAAAATTCCCCAATAAATTTTTGCTGGTTCTTTTCCCTCACCACGATGCGCCCAAACAGCAATAATTTTACCGTCAATATTTTGAACACTCAAAGCTTCAAAATTACTACCGTGACTAGCTTTTGGTAAATCAAATTTTTTTACAAAAATAATTTTCTGTTTTTGAATATCTAATTGCAAATGATAAATATTACCATCACTTGATAAAGCTAAAAACTCAGAGGTATTTTTACCCGGAAGAGATGTTAACGCTTCTAAATCATCTGGTAATACAGTTTTTTCTGGCAAATTTAGTGGTGTATATTCGGGCTGATTTTCACCATGAATATGAATAACTGCTAACCTAACTTGATTTTTTTGTTTATTATCATGGACAATCAAAAAATCTAAATTATTGTCTTTCTGTGTCAGCAAAGCTATACCACTAATGCCAAAATTAATACCACCACGAACAGGTCGCCATTCCTGCGCCCTAACTGGTTGAGATATAAATAATAATGATCCTAAAATAATCAGATTGATCACTAATGGCGAAAATTTACCCATATCAATATGTTTTGTCTGATGTAGCTGATATTACATCATACCAATTTTAGGATCGGAATAAGAATTTTTTAGTTAATGTCTTCATAGAAGAGTCGCACCAGAACCCCACACTCACCCAAAGGGGAGTGTGTGGAGTATGTCACTAAAATTAAAGCACGAATTACTCCCTCTTGAAGAAAAAGTACCTGACGTTACATTTTTTTTCATAAGTTTTCCTTGTTAATCTAATAGTTAGTTAATAAAAAATTTACTTAAAAAGGAACTTGCAGATGATTGTTGTCATGAAGGTTGGTTCCCCACAGGAAGAGATAAATCGGATTGCTAGAGAACTATCTAGCTGGGGACTAACACCAGAAAAAATCATTGGTCAGCATAAAGTAGTGATTGCTTTAGTGGGGGAAACGGCGGATTTAGATCCCCCCCGTATTCAAGAATTGAGTCAATGGATTGAACAAGTATTACGGGTGGAAGTACCCTATAAACGAGCTAGTCGGCAGTTCCGTCATGGCCAAGCTTCTGAGGTGGTGGTGAATACTCCTCAAGGGGATGTGGTGTTTGGTGAACATCATCCTTTGGTGGTTGTGGCTGGTCCCTGTTCGGTAGAAAATGAGGAAATGATTGTGGAAACGGCACTGCGGGTAAAAGCTGCGGGGGCTAAGTTTTTACGGGGTGGCGCATATAAACCCCGCACTTCACCCTATGCTTTTCAAGGTCATGGTGAAAGTGCTTTGGAATTGTTAGCAATAGCGCGGAAAGTCAGTGGACTGGGGATTATTACGGAAGTAATGGATACTGAAGACTTGGAGAAAATTGGCGAAGTTGCCGATGTGATTCAGATAGGGGCGAGAAATATGCAAAATTTCTCCATGCTGAAGAAAGTGGGAGCGCAACCTAAACCAGTACTGTTAAAACGGGGAATGGCGGCGACTATTGAAGATTGGTTAATGGCGGCGGAGTATATTTTAGCGGCGGGTAATGCCAATGTGATTCTCTGTGAACGGGGAATTAGAACTTTTGACCGTCAGTATACTCGCAATACTTTAGATTTATCCGTTGTGCCAGTGTTGCGGAAGTTGACACATTTACCGATGATGATTGATCCTAGTCATGGTGTGGGTTGGTCTGAGTTTGTTCCTTCGATGGCGATGGCGGCGATCGCTGCTGGTACAGATTCTCTCATGATTGAAGTCCATCCTAATCCTAAAAAAGCTCTATCCGATGGACCCCAATCTTTAACCCCAGATGCTTTTGATCAATTAATGTCAGAATTGGCAGTGATTGGTAAAGCGGTGGGTAGATGGCCACAACCAGCTATGGTTTAAATATAGGGTATAAAGCTCCCCGACTTCTTGAAGGACTCGGGGATCTCAACCTCCCAGTATTGCTAACGTCGCATATAGCGGAAGGCAACATTAGTTCCGCCACCGAGTCCATAGGCAATTTGAATATTTAGCTGGGCCATTGGTTCTAAATATCTAGCATTTTGTAGGACTCCAGCATCAACAGGTTCAAATCCCGCATCTTCGATCAATTTTGCAGCTACTGCTTTAGCTGCTGCATCATCGCCACAGTAGAAGCCTGTAGCTTTTTGTCCATCAAATATTTGCTTGCCAGGTTCCATGACTTCAGCAAAAATTGTATTGAATGCTTTAACTACAGGTACACCAGGAATGAGTTTAGCAATTTCTTCGGCTGAAGAAGTGGTGTATCCTAATGTATTTGACATATAATCAGGCGCGAGAGGATTGGTACAATCAATCACAATCTTGCCAGTTAAATCACCGAGTTCTTGAACTACATCTAGAGTTGTATTATTTGCCCAGGGAGTTGTAACTATAATTACATCAGCACTCGCCACGGCATCGGCATATTTTGCACCTTTTACCGTTTCTCCAAGTTGTGCCGCAATTGCGATCGCTTTTTCCTGTTCCCGTGAGCCAATAGTGATTTCATGACCTGCTAAAATAAACAGTTTGGCAAGACGGCTACCGACGTTACCCGCACCAATCACAGCAATCTTCATTTCTATTATTCCTCAAGAAACCAATTTAAAAGTGTTTAGACAGTCAGTTATAAAGACAGGATATTGTTAACAAGTTTCCTGGAGTTGGGAGAGGTGATGATGGGGAATTTTAGATTTTAGATTTTAGATTTTGGTACAAACCCCGTCCTTCAGAACGGAAAAATAGTAAGTCCCAAATCCAAAAAGGTGGAGTCAATCCAAAATCGTAAATCCAAAATCGTAAATCCAAAATCGAGTGACACAAACAAACCGGGATAAATCAAACAATTATCTTCTTCTGCTACCAAAACCAGAAGAACGACGACTAGAAGAACGGCCACCACTACCAAAACTACTACCAGAATTGCGGCGGACAGAGCTAGAATTTCCAGAAGGTCTAAGGGTACTGCTACCAAAACCAGAACCGGAAGCTCGTCCATTGGTTGTGGTGCGGCTTGCGCTGCCTGAAGATGAGTTTCTAAGGTTGCCTGTAGTACGGAAAGTAGTGCGATTTCTCACTGCTGCGGGTGGTTCATTGTAGCGAGAACGGTAACTAGAAATGGCTGAATCATAGCTAGAACCGTAACCACCATAACCATTCATGATCCCACCTGGCTGATAAACGGGGGGAACATAATATTGAGGTCTAAACAACATACTACCAATAGCTTGACCTGCGATCGCCCCCGCAAATGGGGCCCAAAAACTACTTTCTTGACGCACAATCACAGTTTCTCTTTGTCCGGTTTGGGGATTGTTTCTGGTTTCTGTGACGTTATGGACGTACTCGATTTTAAAATCCTCGGTCATGTATAACATAGGCTGGCCGTTTTCTACCTTGAGGTAGGTTTTCTTGCCGGCTTTAATTTCATCATCAGTTAGTCTTGCCATTTGTAGTTTTTCTGTGGCAAAGCTGGGAGGTGTATGATTGAGTAAAAATAGGGTGTACTCACCATTCACGTCATTGTATGTACCCTGTTGGACATCATACTGTCCATCATTTAATTTGGTAGGAGTAGTATTTTGGCTGACACCCTGAGTTGCAGAACGAGTTTGGCTTTCTCCCCCACAGGCCATTGTTGTTAAGCACAAACTCAAGGCTAAACAAAGGATTGTAAGTTTACGGAGTATAGTCATAATCATGTTTTTCATCTTTTGTGGGCTACTCATGACAGTTACAGACTAACGAATAATTTACAATGGAATCAATTCTGGGTAATACTCCAATAGCTGATCACGAGAAAGTTCATCACCTAACTGGGCGGGTGAGAAATGCACTTGGATAGCCCGAAGTTTATGTTTATAGTGTAAATTAATTAAGGTAGAGAAGGCTGCTTTTAAGGCGGAAATGTTAGCTAAATCCGTTTCTAGTTCGGAAAATTCACCTTCAGCTGCTACGGTAATCATCACTATGATATTGTCAGTGACAGGAAGTGTTAAAGGCCGGTTTGCTGATGCAGAACTGGAATCCAAGTTCACCCCATATCTTTGAGCGGAGTCTGTAAATAATTCGTTGACATAATCTCCGGCCTCACCTTCACTCCAAAAGACATCACCTTCGTTAGCAGCAGAACACCAATATTCATCATATTGCAGGAAAGTTTCACACAGTAGCACCAATTCTTCCCCTAGAATTTCTAAATCACCATCAGCATCAATTGCTTTTCTAGCAGCACGGTTGAGAACACCTAAAATGGGTGCTATTTCTTGACCATTGAGATGGAGAAATAAGCGACTGACAACATAACGAGTTTTACCCATCATCCGATTAAAGGTATTACGCATTTTTCTCTCCTGTAATTTCTTAGTAATTGGTAATTTCTTCCAGTTTTATTTGTCAACAGTCAACCGTCACCTTTTGACTCCTCAATATAGTAAAATACTTTATTGATTTAAATTAGCTTTAGTTAAATTTGCTTGACTCAAGTCAATATTGCTGAAATTCATGCTATTCAGGTCTGCTTCTGCTAGATTAATTCAACTAAAATCTAAAATTCCCTGTGCATATTTCGCTAATAATTCTTCTATAGTCATGAATCTACCCTGCTATGGCCAACTTTGATAGTTGAACTTGGTACAGTATCCAGAGAACAAGCAAAAATTTAGTTCCCAATGAAAATGAAAATTGGTATTTTAGGATTAGGTCTTATAGGCGGTTGTTTAGGTTTTGATTTACGTTCAAAAGGACACTATGTTTTAGGTGTAAGTCGTCGTCAATCAACTTGTGAAAAAGCTATCAACATGGGCAATGTTGATCAATCTGGCTTAGAATTAAGTTTGTTAGCATCCGCAGAAGTTGTATTTATTTGTACCCCTATAGGAATGATAATACCTCAAGTCCAAGAGTTGATTACTCATCTACCTAAGACTACTATTATTACTGATGTTGGTTCAGTTAAAAAACCTATAGTGGAGGCAATTTCTCCTTTATGGGAAAATTTTGTGGGCGGCCATCCTATGGCGGGTAAAACCGATGTAGGTATAGAAGCATCAGAACCTAACTTGTTTGTTAATCGGCCTTATGTGATAACGCCAATAGAAACAACACCTAATCACGCTGTCATCATTGTAGAAGAAATTGTGCGATCGCTTGGCTCAAATATTTACTATTGTCAACCAGAACAACATGATCGCGCTGTGAGTTGGATTTCTCATTTACCCGTGATGGTTAGTGCTTCTTTAATCGCGGCCTGTTTAAGTGAAACTGACCCAAAAATCGCTCAATTATCCCAAAATTTCGCTAGTTCTGGGTTTCGGGATACCAGTAGAGTTGGGGGAGGAAATCCAGAATTGGGAGTAATGATGGCGCAATATAATCACCAATCACTACTACATTCATTACAACAATATCGCCAAAGTCTCGACGAATTTATTCATATAATTGAGCAAGAAAAATGGGAATTATTAGAGGAAAAATTTAAGTTAAATCAACAAGCACGACCTAATTTTCTAGAATAGGTATTTGTGCGTTGAGAATAATCTCAAGTGGGTGACATACTCTATTTGATTATTTAATTCTGACACATTTTGCCTAGTTTTTTGGCTAACTCATGAGAGTTATACATCAAATACTTGTGGGCTTTGTCTATATTTGTATGGGTTTATCTATTAAATGGTTAACTTAGGACAAGCTCAGGGCATCGCAATTAGAACATTCTTGGCTCGTGCTGTTGGGATTTACAGCTATCACTTTCAAACCAGCGTTTTCGGCTTTGTTTGAAAGTATGGTGATAAACTGTCGTCAACTCAAGTGCCATTCATCCCACGCTCCTAAGAGTGAGACGTGGGGCTTCTGTTGGGATAGGTAAATTAACCACCACGTCTTAAAGATGTTTCTACCCGTTGGAATTCTATCTGTAGACGTTTTTTCAGTTTTTCAGGAACGGGACGATTAGGATAGGAACTGTAGTGACCTGCAAGGGAGTTGAGAGCAGTTCGCATAGTTGTAAAGGAATTCAGAGAAGCAACAGCCGTATTACGCTGATAACGTGCCGAAAAGTCATTGATTTTTCGGCGTGCTTCTGATTGTAAGGCAGCTTTATCGGGAGAATCTGGTGTTAATTCTAAGGCTTGTCTCAAAATACCAACTACAGCTAAGGTATCTTGACGATAATCACCAGTTAAACTATCAGGACTGCCCGTACAGCCAACTAAGCCCATAACTACAACTAAAACTAGAGAAAGCAGACGCGACCAATAACTTTTCATAACCTTTTAGTAAAAAAACAAGTAAATCAAAATTCATCCTATCTTGGATTGGTATACAGGAGATAGGAAAAAATCAATTCCAGAGTGAAAATTGACAACTTTAAATTCGATGAACCCCTTACTCAGTCTTAATCAGGTGATATAAAGTATCCCTTTGTTGGTAAGGTCTATTTACGGAGGATATGGCATTTTCTAGGGTGGGGACTTCCATACAAGTACCTCCTACAGCCCCGGCCATGGTGGTAATATGTTCTTCCATTAAAGTGCCACCGATATCATTACAGCCCCAATTTAAGGCTGCTGTAGCACCAGCTAACCCTAATTTTACCCAGCTTGGTTGGTGATTGGATATATAATTACCGAGGTAAATTCTAGCTACGGCGGTGAGGAGGAGGGCATCAGCGAGGACTGGTTGATCTCTGCCCACCCGTTTACGTAAGGATTTGGGGGCTTCTTGTCCGACAAATGGCAAAACAATAAATTCCGTGATTCTCGCAGGATAACCTTTTTCTATGGCTGTTTGTTGAAGCGATCGCAATTTTTCTAAATGTCCAATTTGCTGTTCTGGGGTTTCAATATGCCCAGATAAAATGGTACTAGTCGTCGGTAGTCCCAATTGATGCGCTGTAGTCACAATTTCTAGCCAAGTGGCTGTATCAATCTTTTCTGGACACAATACCCGTCTGACCTCATCATCTAACACTTCTGCTGCTGTTCCGGGCATTGAACCAACTCCAGCATCCCGCAAAGCTGTAATCACCTCACTATAGGTAATTCCATCTAGTCTGGCGATAAATTGGATTTCCTGGGGAGAAAAAGCGTGTAAATGTAAATGAGGAAATGCGCTTTTAATAGTTTCTACCAACTTCAGATAATAAGGTAAAGACTTACTATTGATCTGTGCTTGTGGATTTAATCCCCCTTGCATACAGATTTCCGTTGCCCCCCGACGTACCGCATCAGTAGTCTTTTCTAAGATTTGCCCCCAGTCTAACCAGTAGGCATCCTTATCACCATCATCTCGCCGGAAAGCGCAAAAACTACAATGCTGCTCACATACGTTAGTAAAATTAATATTACGATTAATTACGTAAGTAACAGCTTCACCAGATTGTTTTTGTCGTAGTTGGTCAGCCACAACCTGGATAGAATTTACAGATTCTGGTTCAGTTTGTTTTAATAAAATTACTGCCTCAGAAGGTGATATATTAAATCCTAGTAAGGCACGGTCAAGAATAGTATCCAAAGTAATATTTATCACAATTAGTCAAATTTCAGTATGAATAAATTAAAAGCCAGCTTACCATTACTAATTATTTTATCAGGTGTGATCTTTTCTTTATATAGGAATCCGGTTTGATTCTTGTTCATTAGACATAGGAGTGAAAATTATCGTAGGGACAATTCATAAATTGTCCCTAAAAGGATTTAGTAGTTATGCACATTTAATTACCACCAGATGTTTAATGAATATAATGTATCACCAATGGTTTTATCGGTTGCTCGAAGTTGAAATTTTTGTTGTAATTACTCTACAGTAATAATATTGCCATTAAATGCCCGTTATCTTAATTCTGCTTCATAAACTCAAAAGCCTGGGGTAATGTGATGCGGTTAGCTTATTATATTAATCTTAAATATCCAGTCATGTTGCTATCAGAAAACCCATATTATTTTTGACTTTTGACTTTTGACTTGCGGTACTAGGCTTTATCTTAAATCTCCCAAAACTTAAGCAAAAACTTAAAATTTATCAGTTCTCTTAATACCCAGAGTGTAGTACCCTATTTTAGAGTTAACCTTTATACTGTCAACCCAGCAATTTTAAAATTACTACTTATTTTATGAATACAAACTCATCTAATTCGCTTTTAGCAGTTCCCACGGGTGCATTAAAAATTTCTGAATTTACAGCAAATGGTAATCATCCCATTCTCCTATCTTTAGTGATTCCTACTTACAAAGAGCATGATAATGTTGAAAATATAGTCAAAATACTCAGTAACTTACTGGATGAGGCTATCCCTGGAGATTATGAACTGATTATAGTGGATGATGATAGTCCTGATTTAACTTGGGAAGTAGCACAATCTCTGATTCCAGATTATCCCCAATTACGGGTGATGCGTCGTCAAGATGAACGAGGGCTATCTTCAGCAGTAATTCGTGGCTGGCAAGCTGCTAGAGGGCGTGTATTAGGCGTTATTGATGGGGATTTACAGCATCCTCCAGAGATATTAACACAACTGTTACAGAAGATAGAAGCAGGTGCTGATTTAGCTTTAGCTAGTCGTCATGTAGATGGTGGTGGTGTCAGTAGTTGGAGTGTAATTAGACGGTTTTTATCCCGTGGGGCGCAGGTGCTGGGATTGGTAATTTTACCAGGTGTATTAGGTAGGGTTACTGATCCAATGAGTGGTTATTTTATGGTAAGACGGAGTGCGATCGCTGGGGCAACCATGAACCCCGTAGGGTATAAAATTCTCTTAGAAGTCATTGGACGGGGACAGGTAGGAGAAATTGCCGAAGCGGGTTATATATTCCGAGAACGCAGAGAAGGTCAAAGCAAAGTAACGTGGAAACAATATATAGAGTATATTCAACATTTAATTAGATTACGAGTATCCACTGGTAGGTTAGGTAAAATTCGCCTCAAGGTTAACTTCCCCATTGGGCGTTTTATCCGCTTTGGTGTAGTAGGATTGAGCGGTGTATGTGTGGATATGCTGATACTTTATTTACTCAGTGATCCGACAACTTTAGCATGGCCTCTAACACGCAGTAAAATAATTGCTGGTGAAATTGCGATTTTCAATAACTTCCTATGGAATGATGCTTGGACATTTGCGGATGTTTCCATGAACCAGAAGGGATGGAAACCCAGGATAAAACGCTTTTTGAAATTCAACGTTGTTTGTTTAGCTGGGTTAGTGTTGAATGTGTTGGTATTGAATTTAGTGTTTAATTTCCTAATTCCTAACCGCTATATTGCTAACTTTATAGCAATTGGTGTGGCCACAATTTGGAATTTCTGGGTTAATCTAAAACTAAGCTGGCGAGTAACTGAAGTTAAATAACGTTCCCCTTAGCAAGGGAAGACTACAGAGGGGCTGATTATGTGTATCTTCATAAAAAATTGGTATTAACATCGCCGTAACTGCGCTAATAAAACTACAATTTCATCTATTGCGACTCTCAAAACTCTATTAGGTTTCTCAGATTGATTTACCAAAATACTAAAAACCAACGGCTCATAATTAGGTGCATTCACATATCCAGATAAAGCAGAAATTCCTCCCAAAGTTCCTGTTTTTCCCGCAACAATTCCCACAGCAGGAGTATTCAGAAAACGCTCTTTTAAAGTTCCTTTTACACCGCCAATAGCTAAAGAAACCCGAAAAACTTCTGCTTGGGATGATTTAGCCATTGCTTGTAAAAGTTGTACTAAAGCCATGGGAGTCGTTAAGTTTTTGCGAGATAAACCAGAACCATCTACAATTATATAACCATCTGCCTCAACTCCTAATTGAGTTAATGTTTCTCTCACTACTTCTAATCCAACATCAGCCGTATTTTTATTTTTTTCTCCTGTTTTTTTAATAGCTAAACTTCTAAGTAAAGCCTCAGCATACAAATTATTGCTATTAATATTTGTTTCTATTAATAACTCAGATAAGGGTGGAGATTCTACTGCGGCTATTTCTTTTTTTAGGTCATTTTTATGAAGATAATTACTCGCAGTTTCCTTAATACTAATTCCTTCTATAGCTAAATACTGGCGAAATTTTCCTAAAAAATTAATAGTTGGATCAAATACAGCTAAACCAGTAGTTGCTGCTTCAGAATTAACAGGCAATTGTCCTTTAATTTGCAAAATTTGTCCTTTTAAATCACGATTTACCTTGACAAAGCCAGGCTCATTAGCTGGAGTAGTCATAGTATTATTTTCAATTTGCCAAGAGTATGCTTCTGTAGGATCAGCCCATTTTATTTGTAATGGTTGTCCAATATTTTGGGGTAAAAAAGTTACTGTAGTGGCATTTTCATTAATAATTAAACTGTTAACAGGTACACCATAATCAGCCTGAATATCTTCCCATTGCCAACTAGAATTAACTACCGATCCTTGAAAATAACTATCATCGGCAATTAACTGATTAATTTGACGGATTCCCTGTTGATATAGTTGTTTTGATAGTATTGCTAATTGAGCATTTTTCAGACTCGGATCTCCCCTTCCTACTACTCGTAAAATACCATTACCATCATCATAAATAGAGGTACGAATCCGAAAATCTGCTCCTAATTTTTGTAATGCGGCTGCGGTAGTAAATAGCTTCATATTAGAAGCAGGAATAAAATATTTTTGGGCATCTTGACTATAAAGAATTTTGTCTGATGATAATGTTTTAACTAAAATTCCCCAACGCGCTCGATTAAATTGAGGACTATTAGTAATATTATTAATCGCCGATGATAATTGAGATGGACAAATTGATTTTGTTGGAGTAGTTTGTGTAACGAGGGTTTGTGCTTTAGCTATTTCTTGGATACTAGAAATTTGAACGCTAAAAAGTAGTAATACTAAGCTAATAAAAGATTTTTTTGACATATTACCAGTTATTTGGTCTAGCCAGATTTTTAAATTTTGTAAATTGCGGATCAAATAATAGTTTGATTGTTCCTGTTGGTCCATTACGATGTTTAGCTAAATGTACTTCTGCAATACCTCTATCTGGTGTATCTGGTGAATAATATTCATCACGATATAACATCATAACTATATCTGCATCTTGTTCAATTGAATTGTGAACAATGATATTATTGGCAACAAAATTATGCAAACGGGGAACTGTTAAATCAAATACTTCTTTTTCTCCATCTAATTTAATTGATATAATCTCATCCCAATAAATATCAGTATTAGCAAGAGCAAGTAGCTTGCCAGATTTAACAATATTGGCAACTTTTAATACTCGTGAGAACAAATCTTGAGGGACAAATTTTTCGTAAGACCTCAAACCAAAAACTCCAAGAGAGTCTACCCATTTGGCTATTGGATTTCTAACACCATGAGTTAGGTGTTTTGCTGCGGACAAATAAACCATAATGGGGAAATGTCTTGGTAAGCAAATATGTTGTTTAGAACTTAATTCATCTAATCTTTTCCAACCATTAATAGTTAAAAATTGATGATTGGCAGTAGCACTAATTTTTCTACCTAATCGGGTTTTTAATGTAAATACTGGTTTAATGCCTGTAGAAAATGTGTTAGTAACAATAGCTTTTTCTAATTTCATTGTATTTTCATTTAATGCCCAAATGGCAAAGCCAGATTTACCTACTAAATCTTTAATTGGTACTTGTAAACCTATATCTGCTAATGTTACTAAAGAATCTCCTGTTAAACAACCAGATTCTCTCAAATCAGATAACATGGGACGTTTATTGGTTCTGGCCTCTACACCGCGACTTAACTGGGATAAGGCAATGATTGGTACAGATAATTCTCTGGCTAAACCTTTTAAAGAACGGGTAATTCTTGATAATTCTTGTACGCGATTATCACCTGCTCCTTCCATTAATTGCAAGTAATCTATTATTATTAATCCCAAATCTTTATTTTGTTCAGCTTGCAGTCTTCTGGCTTGACTTCGTATTTGGGTAACTGTAATATTTGCCGTATCATCAATAAAAATTGGGGTTTCTGATAGCTTATCAATGGCACGGCTTAAATTTTCCCATTGATTTTGGGCAATGCGTCCACTTCTTAAATAACTGCTTTCAATTCCTGCTTCACTCGCTAATAATCTTTGTACTAGCTGTTCTTTGGACATTTCTAAACTAAATACCGCTACTGGTAATTGATAACCAGCAGCAATATTATGAGCTAGGTTTAAGCAAAATGCTGTTTTCCCCATTGACGGTCTAGCAGCGACGATAATTAAATCAGAACGCTGAAAACCACTGGTCATGGCATCTAAATCATAAAAACCGCAGGGTATTCCTGGTAAAGCAATTCCTTGATGTCGAGTTTCAATATCTTGAAAAGTATTAATTAAAGTGTCACCAATATGAATTAATCCTGATTGGGTTTTTTCTTGGGTGACGTTAAAGATTTTTTGTTCTGCATTATCTAGAACAATTGGTAATTCTGTTTCTGTCTCATAACCCAGATGAACAATTTCATTACCCGCTTTAATTAATTGTCGTCGCAGGTATTTCTCCATTACTAATTCTGCGAGGGCATCAATATTAACTGCGGAAACTGTGCGGTCTACTAATGTTCCTAGTTTGTTTCTGCCACCAATGCGGGTTAATAGGTCATTATCTGTTAACCAACTGGTAATGGAAAGTAAGTCTGTGGGTTTTTGCTGGGTATGCAGACGCAGGGCAGCTTGATAGATGATTTTATGGTCACTAATATAGAATGCTTCGGGAACTAGGCGATCGCTCACTCGACCAATTGCCTCTGGATCTAGTAGAATACCCCCTAAAATCGCTTCCTCTGCTTCTATGTTTTGTGGTGGTAGGCGATTACTACCATCACCTTGAAAACTTAGTTCTTCAGCCATAATATTTGAAATTTTAAATTTTGGATTTTCGATTTTCGATTAAAGATTGAAAATTTAAAAATGTCCGCAGCCACCAAATTTATTCGAGGATAAATCTAAAATCTCAAATTATATTGATAAGCTCTTGGCTTAATTGCTGAAGTCAATCTAAAATCCAAAATGGACAAACTCCAGGCTTAATTACTAGAGTCAATCTAAAATCTAAAATCTAAAATCCAAAATTGTGTCACCGTTAGTTAGAGACGACTTCAATGTTAATTTCTGCTGTTACTTCAGAATGGAGTTTGATTTCAGCTTTGTAAGTACCCAATTTGCTAATATCGGCAATGGCAATACCACGACGATCAATTTCTAGATTGGCTGCTGCTTGAATGACATCTGCTACATCTTGGGTAGTAACTGTACCGAAAATAGCTTCGTTTTCACCAACTTGCTTGGCAATTTTTAAGCTACCAAGTTTTTCTAAAGCTGCTTTCTGCTCAGTTGCTTGTTGTTTGAGTTCTAATTGTCTTAGACGTTCTTGTTCACGTCTGCGTTCTACTTGTTTGAGAATGCCAGGTGTAGCACGGGCGGCTAAACTCTGAGGAATCAGGTAGTTACGAGCATAACCGGGAGCTACTTCTACTAAGTCGCCGATTTTTCCCAGCTTGCTGACATCTTTTGTTAAAACTAATTGCACACGTTTCGCCATTGTTTTTCGCTTTTCTTTGTAAAATCTTAGTTATTTGGGTGTCATTAGGGTGGCTTTTCAAAATTGTAGCTTGATCCTCAGCGACTTTGAACATACCCACAACCTAAAAATTTTAGCGAAATTTGAGGGCGATCGCAACACTAAATCGCCAACCAAATTTTCTACAGACAGAATCGTATAATTTGCTACTTTTACTTAATTATGTCATGATTTTACAAAATCTTGATAAAAATGGATTATTAGTGATTAGCAAAATTTGTCTTTTTACTAAAACATATCCTTCATGCCGCGAATTCGGGCAAAGGTTTGGATTCCATTATCACTCTTTGCTGTTGCTTGTAGAGATGGTTCTTCCCAACGTAAAAAAGGATTGGTGAGTTTTTCCACTCCTAAAATTGATGGAATTGTTGGTTCTAATTTATCCCGTTGAGCCTTAACATCTTGGTAACGTTTTTGTAAATCTGCATTTCCAGCATCCACCGTCACAGCAAACCGCAAATTGCTTAAAGTGTATTCATGGGCGCACCACACGCGAGTATTATCAGGTAAAGCCCTAAGTTTACTTAATGAATCTACCATTTGCCCTGGTGTACCTTCAAATAAACGACCGCAACCTCCCGCAAACAATGTATCACCACAGAACAATTCTCCAGGCTCTCCCGGACTCACTGGGGGGAAATAGTAAGCAATATGAGCGCGAGTATGTCCAGGTACAAAGAATATATTAGCAGTGCGATCGCTAAATTGGATGCGATCACCTTCCTGTAAAAACACCTGTTGCCCCGGAATCCTTCCCCGATCCTCTATACCACCATATACTTTTAGTTGAGGAAATACTTTGATTAATCCTGTATTGCCACCCACATGATCTCCGTGATGGTGAGTATTGAAAATAGCAACTAATTGAGCATTGAGTTTACTTAATTCCGCTAAAACTGGTTTAGATTCCGCCGGATCAACAACCGCAGCAATATTTTGTTGTGGATCATGCAGTAAAAATATATAGTTGTCTGAAAGTACAGGTATCCGAATTACTTGCATCCGCTTTTATTCCACTACAAGAAAAGGACAGTTAATCAAGGGTTTTCAGTCTAGTCTCTTATAAATAAATTAAAATATAGCGCCAGGTACTTTTTGCTGAATATTGGGTATAAACCAGAAAAATACAGTCTTTTAAACTTAAAGCTGAAGCGATAAAAATTCAACTTCAACTTTCATTTTCCAACTTACCCCATACTACAGTTATTACCTGGACGCTGATTGTTAGACGTTCTTTTTCTGGGTCTCACGCCAAACTTCGACCATTCTTCCCCAGTTAGTGCTAAATTCATCGAAACCCAGCAGAGTTCCTGGTGTTTCTTCATCCCAAGAAGCGGAAAGAACACCATAGGTAATTCCCAGCACACCTAAACCAAACAATCCCATATTCACCAATAAAACGGCGATAGGTGGAAGTTGGACATGAGCTAAGGTGACTAGGAGATAGCTAATTACTAAACTAGCAATCCCTAAAAATGTAGGAATACCGCAAAAACCAGCCACTCGGCGAATCATCCGCTGGCTAACTACTTCAGGAATCGCCATTTCTTGTTTAGAATAACGACGTTGCTGTTGTGGTTTTTCTTGAGTTTCCCTGGTTTTGATAACGGGTTGATTAATAGCCTTAGCGGGTTTTGGACGCTTTTTGTTTGGCTCAAAAGGTAAGGTGCTACGTTCCGATTCTTCGGCAGCCATAAGAATTAGTTCCTAACCGCGAATACCAAGACGAGTAATTAAAGCTCTATATTTTTCTTGACTACCTGCTTGGATATAAGCTAGAAGACGCTTTCTTTGGCCAATCATCTTCAATAATCCTCTACGGGAGGAATGGTCTTTTTTGTTAGCTTGCAAATGTTGACTGAGGCGGTTAATGCGGTCAGTTAGCATTGCCACTTGAACTTCAGACGAACCAGTATCGGTTTCGTGAACTTGGTAGCCAGAAATTATTTCTTGTTTGCGCTGTTGCGTCAGAGCCATGATTGATTAAATCTTTATTCTTTCTAAATTTGTGTAGCAGTTTCCCATCATATCACAGCCATCAATTCCTGTGGCAAATTCTTGATCACTGGTAGCGCTGAGGAAACCCCGTCCAGGAGTTTAGGAGTTCAGAAGGAAGAACTAAAAATATAATTCTCTTCCGCTCCCCTGCCCTCTACTCCTTACTCTGGAGACTTGAGAGCTTGATCTAAAATCTGTCTGGCTTGTTCTGCTTTTGATCTAGCTTCCTGATAACGCAGATTCGCTTGGGCAAAGTTTTTGAGAACCTTAAAACCTTCCTTGAGATAAGTAATTTCTTCCTCGGTTACGGATTTATCGGCAAATAGGACATCAATGGCTTTGCGAATTTCTAAGGCTTCTGTGCGCGATTCTTGCACCTTTAACTTTAAAGAAGCTAAATTACTGAGAATTTGAACTGCTTGGGTAATCTCATCTTCACGACTAGAAGTATCTGTAGTTGGTTCTTTCACCTCTATTAACTGTTGGGGACCAAATCCTTCTTCTAGTTCCGTTGGTAATTCACCAGCGTCCATAAGTTCCATCAACTGATCCATTGCTTTGTCACGGGCTTTAGCGGAATCTTTGCCAGGAACGGTGAGAATAATTTCTGGGCTTTGGGCGAGACTGTACTGAACCATAGTTTTTATTCACAACAACTAGTATTGCCTCTCACCTTATCCTACATTTATGGAGATTTTACGGATTTTTCCCCCCAGTAGATGTATTAATTATCATCCACTAGGAAACTACATCACCCCTATGTCTAATTATCCAGCAGTTGCTCCAGATATCAAGCACTTAGCAGCTATTAATAATATTGCCTTCATCAAATATGAACAAGGAGACAAAGAAACAGCGATTCAACAATGGCAACAAGCTATAAAAATTAATAGTCAATCTGCTGAGTCTCTCTTAGCTTTAGCTGTAGCTTTGTATGTTAAAGGAGAACAACAACAGGCGTATCAATTAGCGGAAACTGCATTAAAATTAAACAAAACCTTTGCCAATTTTCACGTGATGAAAAAGCATTTTTGGGGTGAAAGTATCATTACCGATGCTCAAAAAATGCTATCTACTCCTAAAATGAAAAACTTATTATCACAATTACCTTAATAGGTTCTTCCGTACCTATTATGCCAAATATGAGTTTATTTACCCCATAACCCTATAAATAAAGGGTTTCATTGTTTTTAATACCGAATTTATGTCAAATTAACCGATGAATTCAGGTAAAATCCTT
>JACCDP010433440.1_pt1 | contig 17454 bp, 33 predicted proteins | sample 7445841 | NCBI WGS metagenome assembly JACCDP01 (sample SAMN15323441, study PRJNA562643) | freshwater metagenome | isolation source: river surface water | place: USA:Blue River Watershed | collected 2017-08-17 | reverse complement strand
CCAGATCTGAACTATAGGCACCATTCATCAAGGTGTCCTGCTGATATCTGGGATGAGTGCTGGCCCTGGTAGGTGCATGATGTGTAACCACCACGTACTTTTTGTTAGGATCTGATTCAACCACCAGACGGATATAGTCACGGCTCTTGTAAAAGTCTGCCACGGTGCGTTCGGGCTGTAACCTGTGATACACCGATTTGACCTCGTTAAACATGGTGATTTGCTTGTAATCGCTCATCATGCTAGTCATGTGATACATGGTCAAGGGATCTTCACGATTCATATCTGTCCACAAGGTGGCGCCTACAAAGGTCACATCATCAATGTCATGAGTTTGATTCTCCAACAAGGTCACATGGTCTGGAAGGTTCTCCAGCAAGTGCTGGTAGGTCTTATGATATTTGAAACCATAGTGCTCGTGATTGCCCATGACATACACAGTTTCTCTATACTTGGCACACTCTTCTTCGAAGAACCTGTACCAGCGATCTGGTCTCAGATTACTTTTTTCATGCGGTAACATGGTCACACCCGCAGGCTGATAATGATCTCGTTTGAGTTTGCGTGCCTCGCAGGCATCACCTGAAATGATCAGGACATCGCCGCCAGGCAAGGTCAGGTCTTCAAATTCAAGGTGCAGGTCACTGATAACATTTATTTTCATTGTATTATTATAACAGAGAAAAAGTCAAAAGTCTATGGAAGGTCTATAAATCTTTTGGTTACCAGCAACCAACCAATTTGATCGAAGTCCGATTCGATTTCAGGAGTCACATAGCTTTCTTCTACAAAACCAGTGAAGTCTACTCCTTGAAATCCGGTACCTGAGCAGTACCAATCTAGATAACTTTCGTCTTCGCGGATCTCGGCTATCAGGCTGGCCGCATAACGCCACGAGCAATCCCAGTGTATGTTTTTGAGTATGCCCCAGACATCTTTGGGTGCATATTCGTTGTTGCACAGAGCCGCATACAAATTTTGAGCGTAAATCTCTTTGGTACGGATCTTTGTTATCATCCAATCTGTACCGCGTAAATCACGTTCGAGATTATAAACCCTGCGTGGCATTAATATATTTAATGCCCGCCAACAAAAAAGGCGCACAAGGCGCCCTTTTTGACAGTTTTGTTACAGTCTGGATTAGACCAGGCCCATGGCCAAGGCCTTGTAACCAGCAGCCACGATACGGCGGCTTGGTTTGCCATGACGATACTCGGTAACACGAACACCGTTGCCTGCCACACGCTTGTTGCCATAGATGGCAAAACCAGCATGGCGAATTTCGCTGATGGTCGCGGTTGGGTTCTTGATGCTAAAACGTTTAGCAATCTGGCTAGCAGTCAAAGTTTCACCTTGGAGCACTAGAGCGTTAAACAACTTACCTTGTTTAGTTTTCAAATCAAACATCTTTATTCTCCTAAAATTAAAGGGCTGTAAAACTACAGCGTTCAAGTATTATGCACTATTTTTTATTGTTTTGCAATATGCAATTTTACCAAAACAATCAAAATAACCAAATTTTGGTAGATTTGTAAACCAAGTGTACCTGTTCCACGTTAAATATATTATCCAGGAGTCAAATCTTGGGTATTTCAATTAACCTTATGAGGAAACAAAAATGAAATCATTAGTAACTTTACTAGTATCCGCTTTTGCGGTCACAGCATTTGCTCAAGCACCTGCTAAAAAAGAAGAGCCAAAGAAAGAAGCTGCTAAACCAGCTGCTGCTGCTCCTGCTGCCAAGCCAGCTGAGAAGAAGTAATCTTTTGCGACTTAAAAAACCCGCTTAGGCGGGTTTTTGTTTGACTCCACGTCCAAGAATGGTTCCATACACAGGTTGTTCTTCAGTTTCAAGAACCTCGAAACCATGGTTCAACAAGAATGGTATGGCCGAGCCTGATTTTCCAGAATAGTGACCCCACCATCGATTGTACCAGGTATCATCACACACGATCAGGCTAACAGGTGCCATGTGACCAACAGCATACATGGCCTGGGTCAAATGAGCACGTTGGCTGTTGACATTGTTCATGTCTAAACCAAAAGATTGATATCTTAGTTGTTGTTCACGAACAAAGTCTTCGGTACGTTCTGGATGCCAATCCCAGTCAAAATTATCCAGATAAAGAAAACTTATGGGCCGTTGGCTATAGGCACGATGATATAGGTAATCCTCACCGGTGCTGTGTATGACCTGGGTATTTGGTAAATTCATGTTCCTGACAAACTCACAGTTTTCGGGATCCATGTCCACAGTGATTAAAAATGTACTGCGGCTCTTGGCCCAGCCAGCAATGGTTCGGGTGCTACCATCGTCACCATTGCGACTGGTACCTATTTCTAAATATAACCCAGGGTCAATACTGTCTAAATACTGTTCGGCACGTTCAAATATACGTCCCATTACTCACTGCGGTTGCGTCGAGTTGCCATCCTGGCATTGGAGGCTTCTGCGTGAGCATAACCGCGGATGAATTCTCGCCGCTGTTGATTGTCCAAAATTGTAGCAGCCACACGCTTGACTGATTTCGAAACTTTGACTGCTTTACTATCATATCCTCTACAGGTCATTTTTACACTCCAAATTTAAGTGATTTAACAAATTTTTTAAAACGCCAAACTACATAAGCCGGCCATTCACGCCAGTGAATTCTATGATTGGGTCGCATGTTATTCCTTTTTAAGTTCTTGCATTACCAACTGTTTACCACGTTCAACATCATCATCGTGTACAGCTTTGAGCAACCTAGGCCCCCACAGGTTGATGAGATTTACCACTGCTCGTTCACCATTGCCAGTCAAATGACTGTATTCCATTTGATAACTCTTATGGAAATAGTTTTTTTCTAATATGATCTGTCGGATACTACCATAAAGCATGACAGCCACATCATTTTCGGTGAGATTATCGGGTTGAGATTCGTTCACATTTTTTCTCCGGCTTCAAGACCACGGAATCCTTTGAACCTAGGAAATCTCAACGAATACGACCCGTCTTGATTTTGCGTAACAGCGTCGGCACGTACTTCCACAATACGACCGCTGAGACTATCACGATTGTGCCAAAACTCATCCCTATCAGCATCAGTAAGTCCGCTTCCGACATTGGTCCTAATAAGTTTACCATCGTCTTCTCCTTCTACGATTATAGCACCCAACTTACCAGCATTACGACCGGTTCCTTCTTCAAAACCCACGATGGTAAGACTAACTTCGATATAGGGTTTCTGTTTGAGCCAGGCAGTGGTACGCTTACACTCGTACGGTGCGTTGGGATCCTTGATCATGATACCTTCGTAGCCACCCTCAATGGCACGCTGGTTGATGGCCTGGAACATGATACGTCCTGATTCGGTGTCTAAATCAACCAGTTCATGGCCCAAGATCTTGATGTTGGGCACATGATCTTGGATAGGATTGTACCATACTTTCAATGCCTGACTGCGTTCTGCTTGTGGTATCTCACTGCGTCCGGACTGGAACTCTTTCAGTGACAAGATATCAAACAGGTGTAGCACAGCATCATCTGCGGCCACATCACTCTTGCGATGCACCTGACGCATGAGATCCTGGAAACTGGAACTCATTACTTCACCATCAAACACCATGGGTTCTTTCAAAAATCGTGCATGTTTGGCAAACTGGCGTTTGATATGCTCAAAATTTACTAGTTCCTTACCATTACGACTATACTGATCAACATTCCCACTTGGATAGACGATAGTAATAACACGCACTCCGTCCAACTTAACTTCCACCAACTTTGAGCCTGAGACTTTGCTCTCATGATTAGCACCATCGTGAGCAAGTTGGCAACTAAAAACAGGTACAGCATAGTCTCCATTTAGATCCTCCACTACATTATTGATTGTTTTCTCGCTGACACCACAGCGTAGATCCTTGATCAAGATCCTGCGATACCATCTATTCCATTCTTCTTCCTTGGCATTCATACGCAGATAGTTGACCGCGGCCTGTGCATCGTTGCCTGTGAGTCTGCGTTCAGCCAAGTCCTGTGCTGTCTGCCAAAAAGATTCGGGCCGGATGCCTCGTCCATCACCGGATTTTTCTGCCACTTTCTTGACACCAAACGTGATCATGGCATCCAAGGCAGCACGGGCGCCACGGAAAAATTCTGCGTTGCCGGCTTGGGCTTCACGCTGGATCACCGATTCTTTGAACAGGCGACTGTTTTCGCTTTCTAGTTCTGCAATCACTTGCCAGGGTTTTAACATTGTCTGCTCCGATACTGTAATACTATATTATAACATTTTGGCATTTTTTCAGCAAGTGTTATTTGGCTACCGGTCTACGCGGTTTGCTATGGTCACGCTGTAGTTCAATCCATGCCCTATTTCGTCGTCGGTAATCCCAATCCATAATAGTAGCCACTAGCATTCCAATAACAAACACACCAAAAATAAAAACTACAACTCCAACGCCTGCATAAACTATCCACATTATGATTTAGGTTTTTCGTGTGGTTCTAATTTACAATCTTCTACACCTTCTTTGTACCAGGCAGTGACTTCATCCACTTGTTCAGCTTCGTACTCAGCCATGCACTCTGAAATACCAAATGCTTCGTCCAGTTCCTGCGGCAACTGCTGTTGCACATCGCCTGAGTCCATGCCTGACAAATCATAATAGTCGTCTGAACCATCTTCAAAGATGCCAGCAAACGCACAGCCGGGTTCGTAGTAGGTTGCGTACACAGTAAAGCCCAGGTCTAGCAACCGTTCGTAGGCCGCTATGGGTGGGCTCCAGGCTGAATCAAAATACACAATCAGTTCGTGGTCATCAAATGTTTGTATGCCTGCATCATCACCTATGTCCCATTTGGTACCCCATTCGTTGACACAGAAATCGTACCAGTTGGCGTAGCCGTACTTTTTTATATTGTCCTCAGTCTGGGACACGAGTCGGGCCTGTGCATCCTCATCACTGTGGCTACCAGCCACAGTGTCTGACAGGGCTTTGGGCACAGGAACAAATTCTTGCAAGAACTGTCCGCGGGCAAAGGCCGCTTTGGCACGAGCGATCATTGCAGGATCCTCGTGAGTCAAGGTCATGGTATTCGAACACCAATTGGGCATTATGCTGTCTCCTTGTGTTGTGGCAACATCAACATTTCGTGCAAGGGTTGAAAGTCACGACCATACGCACTCACATACCAAACACCGTGATCAAACAAGTAAAAATATTCTGCACCCATGGTGTCGTAGTGATTGATAAAATCTTTTTCATTTAAGAAAGTACGGAACGGGGATGGATCATCACGATCACGACCATAGTAGGTACACTCTGGATTCACAACAAAATCGGTGTCGCCAACGGCCACGTGTTCGTCATCGGCCCAGCGATGCATAAAATCGTGTTTGGTACCAATTTCAGCACCCAGACTACTCAAATCACCCAAGGCAATCAGACGATTGACTTTCACGCTGTTAGTGTAAAAATAACCTAGGACCTGACCATTGTATTCCACATAGCCGTCCCAGTGGCAGTAAACTGCCTTGATCACGTCACCGTGTTTGATACCGATTGCTGAACGTGTTCCCATTATGCCTGCTCCTCTACTTGTTTGATGTGTTTACAGTCACCGCGATAAGTGTAACCGGGACAACTGCATTTTAACACATCATCTATTTTTTGAACAATATAGGTATCACCCTTGCTACCGGTGAACTCCCATTTTTCTGAACGCACTTCATCCAAATCAATCTCGCCCAACTCTGCAACTTCTCTAAATTTTCTACCACGCTGATCAAATGCAATGGCTTTTCGGAATACCTGGGTCTCTTGTGTACCACTCTTGATATAACCATACAATTTGCTCTTGTCGGTGCTGAGCAAGTATATATGATTTGGGACGTTGCCATCCCATACCGTGGTTTCTTGATAGAACTTCATTAGTCTAAACGGCTACCAGCATAGGCTTTGAAACCATACCGCTCAAATACTTCAGCGGCTGCTTGGGCACCGGCTTCAAGAGTGTCAATGTTCTGCACACCGAGACCAGCTGGATTCCAGAGTTGGAGGCTACGGGTGTAACTCTTACGGAAACCACCAAACTGCAAGGCCTGGCCAATTTTGCTATTGCTACGGACACCCAGGATATCCACCCAGGCAAAACCACAGGCATACTGATCTCGTCCGCCCAGTTTGTCTTTGAAAAACGCATCGGCTGCAATATAAGCCGCTGTCTTGGCTTCTTCTACAATGTTGTTGACTTGTTCTTGGGTGTAATTCATCACAGGCTCCTTATCAGTTACTATACAAGTATTATACTATTTTGGGAATTTTGGGTCAACCACATCAAAAATGTGGGTCCAAATACTCATGACGGCCCTGCATCAAGTAACAGTATTTGCAACCAGTCAGGGTGTAATGAATGCTACCATCACGGGCCACTTTGCGGGTGTATTGACGACCCGAATCTGTGAAAATAAAGCGTTTGGTAATACGGGTGATTTTACCATCGTAATAACGATCGCAATTGATACCGTAACTTACATCATCACCAACCTTGTATTCTGTAGCCATTTTCTGCTCCTTTTTATTAACTATACAACTATTATACTATTTTGGTATTTTTGGGTCAACCAGAATTTCTACCCACAAAAAACCCCCATTTAAGGGGGTTTTGAGGTGTTGTTTTTAGGCAACACCGCGGTTGTTTCTGTTACGAGGTATTTCCTACCCTAGGCAGTGTTTAGGCTGCCAATGCAAAACTTTCGTCATTTGCGTTTACGTTGTTTGCTTTTTACGACTACTCCTGTCGTGCTGTCTGTTCTGTTACTCATTGCCCTGTCGAATCTAGTCACCCCCATCAAAAGTTATCTTGCCACATTTTTTCTATTTTTGGATCTGTTGGTTCCTGCTTGGACAGTAGTGCCCAGGCGTGAATCGCAGGAATCAAAATGCCAAATATATAGAACCAATGCCATTCCATAAAATACCTTTTGGTGGAGGTGGTGGGATTCGCACCCACGTCCAAAACAACTTTTACTTCACTTCATACAACAATACTGATATTATATACTTATCGGATTTTGATGTCAACCAACCAAATACTCAGGTTTTTTGTGCCGGGGTTTGGTCACAAAGGTTTGACGCACTGCTTCAAATCTTTCATACTCTTCTGGTGTGATCACAGCCGCATCAATTTGTTTGCGTACCTGTTGGTGAAAATCAATCAACTGCTGTATATCGGCTTCATACTTGAAATGCTGGGTAATTTTTTTGGTGTCGTAGGCATCCATGATTATGTGATAGCGATCAGAATCTGAATCATTGCGTATCTGATGCCAACGGTTCACCCAGACCATGTACACTCGACCTGGTTCCATGTACAAGTCTTCACCGTCGCATTTGAACACACAGGCCGGATTGGTAATCAAGGGAATGTGTATGCGGGCCATGTATTCGTTGTCATCGGCATCTCTGTGTACTAAACTTTTGGCACCGGCCTGCAAGCAGGTCACTCGGGCACGACTGGGGTAAAAACCCAGGTCACGAATGTGATCTAACACACGAGCTATTTCACCCTGATATCCTTGTGTGGGGTTTGAGTGTTCGGTGCTCATGGCTATGTTGAAAAACTTGAGACTTTTGTAGTTGTTGTCGTTTTTGGGAAAGTACACTTCCATGGCTTCGCCTTCGTCGTTTTGGAAAAAGTCCCATCCATCCTGCCAGTCACCGGTACGACTCAGCAGGCTCCAGCCACCAAATCCGTGGTAAGCAGGTGTTTCGTATTCCTCACCCTGTATGACCTGTTGACCCAGGGGAAACACATGTTTCTTGACATCGTTGACCAATTGGTCATGATCGTACTTGATATCCAGTATTTCGTAAAACATTATACGCTCTCCGTTTTGAATTCAACCAAGCCCACTCTGTTTAACACACGCAGGTACCAATAGCCCAGATCAAATTCATTTTTATTTACAGCCATGTTACAGCGCCTGCTGTCTCTGTGATGATTGTTGTGTAGTTCTTCGCCCACACACAACACACCAATAGGAAACACGTTACGAGTAAGGTCTCCCAGTTCATAGTTTTTGTAACCAATGCTGTGCCCAAACACAGTGATAGTGGCAATGATTAAAAAGTTTACCACAAACAAATGAACCAGCCAAGCAACGATACCCCATCCGCCAAACAACACTGTGTTGATCACTAACAATAATAACACACCCAAGCGTGGATGTCTATCCGTAAATGTTTCGGTCACAACCTTGTCTACACCATAACGACTATACTCCTGATCAGTGACCTGTATTTTATAAGATCTGAAAAAATCCGGAATCAGGCAACAACCCAGCAGGGTCCAGAAACCATATCTGGGAGTGTGCGGATCGTGCCAGGAGTCCGACAATTCGTGATGCTTTCGGTGTTGTACCACAAAGTCCCGAGTCACTGTGCCAAACAGCAACCAATATATGACTCGCATGGTGGCCTCTGTGCCTGCAGTCATTGAAAACTGTCTGTGTAGTTCGTATCTGTGCATGTACAGGCTGGCCAGCACACAGGCCAAGTGTATGGTGAAGATAGTATAAATCGTAATCAACATACGCGGCTCAAGATATCAATGACCTGATCGTACTCTAGGTCTCTGCTGCTGACCTGTAAGACCTTTCTTGGTGTAGCAACATCACAAGTAACTCCGTGTATGATTTTGCCATTCAGCACATACACATCACCCGGCTGGGCCACAAAACTCGCCATGGGTTCTAGATCTTCCATGCGATAGGCATGACCGTCTCCGTGATCAGCATAGGTAAACCCGGCTGAGTTGCTGGTGCTTCGGTAAAATGTGGTGCGATAATCGCCGGTTTCTATGTAGAAGTTGATGTTGACCTGATCCACGATATCGGTGTGTGGAGGTACCATGGCTTCAATGTTGACAAAACTGGTGTGGAAATGTCTGGCATGGTCACCCAGTCTGGCCAGGAAATCATCCAGGTACTGTGAGGCCACATTTGAGTACTGTATTTTACGGCCCTGTGAATCCAGATCAAACGCTATTCGTTGATCCAGTACTTGATAGTCGATGCGAGCATTGTCAAGCAGTTTCTTAAACATAGAATGCGCCATAGTCACGCAAGGCTTCATAAACTGTTTCGTAAGGAAGATCAGTGGTAAATGTCAAGGCTTCTCTGTAGTTGGTTTTACTGAGTCCTTCTACACTGTGTATTTTGCGAATATTTAAAAGGTATATGTCGTGACGCCGGGCAGTAAATTCGTCCTCTACCACCAGGTTTTCCAGTTTGTAACTGCACTGGCATTCGCCGGCACAGAACTTGGCCACTGTGCAATCTGCACAGGAAATTGGCCGGGGTTTGCTAAACTCTTCAGATCGAACACTAAAGAATTTTGTAGGACAGTTGTTTTCACTGAGATAGATGTTTATCCTGCAACCTATGTCTAGATCCACGTGTGGATGTGCGTTGTCGCCAATAAAGGTCATGTAACTCAGATTGAAACTGTGTTTTATATGATCTGGCAACAGGATGTTTCTGCTGAGGTCAGTGCGATAGTATCTGGTCCAGCCGCCGCCACACACATGTTGTTCGCCTAGGTTCTTGAAATCTGCGTACAAACTAGGACTGATGCTGTCTAGTTTGGTGTAGTACAGGTTCATAGCTGTTTCTGGAACTCCAGCATGGGCGTGAGGTCCAGGCCTTCCAAGGCCACCTGGTCCACAGGTTCTGGGATGTTTCTTGCCTTGGCCCACTCTCGGTACTGTGCCACGATAGGACTTGGAGTATAGTCTATGCCCTCATGTGGCTTCTTGAGTGCGTCATAGAATTCGTGTCCGTACATGATATAGTTCATCAAAGGATCACCCGGTAACAAGAAGATCTTGACTATCAAAGCCGGATAACGATGACACATTTCAAAGAAACTGTCTCGTTCGGCAGTGCTGAGATTGAATACTATGCCGCTGACTTCGTTGTCTAGATAGTACTTGATATACCGATTGTATTCATCGGCATTGAAATTGGTTGGTTGATTGCTGGTAACACTTCTTTGTTCGTCGCTCATAGGTCTTTAATCCTTAACATAGAGTTTATAAAGCTCTTCAACACCAACCGATCTTGGCTGTCTTCGGTGAGTTGGTGCCGAAAATCTGTGGTTAGATTTACTCGTGTACTACCCTGGTTCATTTCAACTCCGTGCAACACATAGGCCGGAAAAAATATTATTTCTCCTACCTGAGGAGATATGTTTCGTACCTGGGTGTGATGTTCGCCCACTCGTCCGGTGTCCACATAATAAAAATCTCCACCCTGATCTGATACCCGGATGTAATAGCTACAGGTCACAGAGGCATCTGGATGAGCATGCAGTTCTATGCGTTCTCCGGCTGCATTCACGTTGCACCAGGTGTCCACGGGTTCAAACACGGTGCGTTGCCCCTGTGGCATGTACTGATTCACAGTCTTGGTTATCGCTTGAGTTTTGTAGTCAATCAACTCTGCGACACAAGGACTATGGTATTCTAACAAAGATCGTTTACCAGATGCTTCATCAAACGTACTAGCGATATGATAAAGTTCTTTGAGTAGGTCTCGGTTGAACGCATCACTGAAAGGAGTGCGTTGATGCCAAACCGGGCATTCCCATAGGGATTCTTTCACACTGCTGGCAAAAATGCTTTCATCCACAACCATGATTATTTTGCTGTCTTCTGTGACAGACGTCCGAGACCAAGACCTTTGAATACAGAATATAGGCCAGCACCGGCCTTGGATGTGTAATAAGAAACGTAAAACAAAGCCCACATGGTGTACAGTGTGCCTAGATTGTGTTTATGACCTTTGCGGCGTCGTGGCATCATGTCCACGATCCTACATATAGGCTTGCCAATCTCCATGAGTATGCGACCTTGCATGTTGTCCTCGGGTAACGCACCCATCAAGTAGGCCATGTGTTCTGACCAGGGTGTGCCGATCTTGATGGCCATGTCTAAGATACGATCTTTTTGTCGGGCCGCACGTTTTTCTGCATCGGTGATCCAGGGCATGTACACTGGACCTTTGCCGTCCATCCAGGCAGTGACTATTCGTGCCCAACGCACATAGCCGCGATACACTCGGCGATCCTTCTTACGCAACCACTGACCGTACATCTGATCAGCGGCCCAGATATTCTGATTCATTAGACCAAAGTCGTATAACTTGGCGCAGATGATCTTGGAACAGTTACAGGCACAGTTACAGTTGTAAGAAGTTTGCGACGTGGTGCAGTTGTAGCTGACCGCGGCATTGCAGTTACAGTTATAAGTACAGGCACAATTACAATCGCTTTGCAAATAATTTTGGCTGTCACAGTTTACGCAGTTGACGGTAGAACAGTTGTTACATACCGCACAGTCTGAGGCACCAGCGATTAGACAGTTGTTACACTGGATGTTGCCACAGTTACAATTACTGGTACAGTTGCCATTGGGACAGTTGTTGCAGTTTGGGCAGTTGCCATTGGAGCAATTACCATCCATGTTGCGTTGATAGTAGGCCTTGCTGTGAAAAGCATCCATGTTTGGTGTGGTAGGACGCTGAGCAGGTACGATCAGCTCATTTAAAAAACTAAGACTGGCGCTGTAGCCAGACGGCTTTGGCGAAACCTCGCTGTCTATGTCCTGTATACTGATTTGTCCGCTGGATGGTAGTGTCATACTGGTATTTATGCTGATTGTTCAACACGGCTCTTGCCGTAGACTTCTACACCTTCGATTTCGCCGATTTTTTCACTGACGATCTTGATGGGGATTATGCGTTTTTTGGTGTCTTCCTTGTGCTCGTATACGGTACCAAAAATATCCTGACGTTCCAGGGGCAGTTCATCCTGTCGGATCAGGGTGGGAATATAACCCGTTATTTTCTCTATGGCCAAGGCAAACATGGCCACGTTGTCTGAATACGAATTGGCACAGCTGACATCCCAGAATTCTTTGTCCAAGAACATGCAGGCACCCTTACATAGGTGTAGCACCGGGCACTTGGGGCATTCGGCACGATTGGACCAGTGCGTGGCTGTTTTAATGGCCACAGCATCATAGTCTGCCAGATTGCCGCCGTGATGACTTTCACCGTTCTTGCCAGTTTCTAAACTGCTGACGTTTTGACATGTCATAACATTGCCACGCAGGTCAATGGCCAAGGTATGTTCATCATCCATGCCACACTTTTGGCCCAGGTAACGGGCTTCATCGTGTGCCAACACGTTCCTGATAAATCCATCTATCTTGTCCAGTTGCATTTTGAAACCAATGTTGCCTTGTGTGGTAAAAATATCAGCAAAGGCTGTGCGACGGAAATCAAAATGTTGCTGTTTGGTCTGTAGGCTGTTTTGCATGCCATCAGCATCATAGCTGTCAACTATGCCACCTTCGCCCAAGACCACATTGGGATCTCCGGTGAAGTCCACAAACCAATCATAGATCCGTTTACGGCTGATATTTTGAGCATTGAGCATGGCGTTGAAGCTGAAACCTTTTTTGAGTCGGCTCATCTGACGATAAAAACCCAATACCAACTTTTTATGTTCAGGATCCTCAAATGGATCTGGGCCTCGAACATGTTGTCCAGGACCGTCATGGCTGATGGCCACGCTGAAATTCATCATCATGAGCCAGTCGATTATTTCTTCATTGAGAATGCTGCCATTGGTAATCACACTGAAGTTAGGAGGGCGTTTCCAGGTTTTGAATCGTTGTTTTAGAGCTTCAGCCAAGGGCCGGAGTGTTTTCCAGTACACAAAAGGTTCCCCACCCCAGAACTCTACCTTGAGTCCACGTTCTTCATCAAACTCCAGCACTGATAACTTTTCCATGAAAGCGTCAATGTCTTTCTTTGAAGTTTCTGGAGCACGTTCAACAAACTTCTGGCTGCAGTAATCACAGGAATAGTTACAGCTCAAGCCCAGCTGGATTTTCAGTAGCTGTATGTGACGAGACTTTTTCAGTGGGCGATCCTTGTCAAAACTTTTATATTCTTCTCGAGGAGTCTTGACTATCTTGGGATATTCAAACACCTTGCCGTCTGCGTCTGTCAAACGATTGGTCAGATTGTCGTAGTAGAATATTTTCTTATCTTGGGCGTTGCGTTCAGCGTGTATTTCAAATATCATGATCGTCCTTGGTTATTTCAGTACCACTCCATTGCTTAGATATCTAATCTGGGACTGTTGTCTGCGATACCAGTCGTCGTATGTGGCCGGATTCTTGTACTGATCCAGTTGTGTGAGTTGGTTAAATGTGTAAGACTGCTGTGTGAGTTTATTTTGTTCGGCCTTGAGCAGTATGGACTGTATTTCACGGAAGGTTGATTCGGGCAGGTCGCGGCGGCTCATGATGAACCAGTTCACGCTGGCATCAGCAAATGCTGGCACTCCGTAGTCTGCCAACAATGGGGTTCCCGGATAGCTTTTACGACCTGTGATAGCCGCCATGCTCAATCGGTTGTTGCCTTGTATGTCGGGTCTAAACGCAAACACTGTGTCAATGTGTCCACCAGCCACAGCGATCAAGGCATCATTTTGGCTGGTAAAATGTACCACTGTGGTCTGTTTGTTGGCAAATATTGTGCGTACCAATCGCTCAACCAGCATGTGGTTAAAACTGCCGGCGCCACTGGTGCCAATGCGTAACTCATTTTTCTTCAACAGATCAGCCATGGATTGATTGGCAGTGACCAGACCCAGATTGGCATGTCCTTGTATCAGCAAGGTTTTGAATTGGTCAAATGTGTATCCAGCCGCATCAGGATACAGATACGGTCTCACAAAGAATGCGTTGCTGTGCGCCAGCAATACTATACGGCGTGCGGTGTCTCGGTCATCCGCGGCTGCTTTGGCCGCAATACCACCACCGGCACCTGGGCGTATTTCTAACACAAATTCATATTTCTTTTGATCAGCATTGGCCTGATCAAACAAGGTTCTATAGTAAGGTGTTTGTGCCTGTTGATTTGGCCATCCCCAGTAGGTGATAACTTTGATTGGATCAGCAAATGCCGCTGTGCTAAACAGAACACAGAAAACTGCGAGTAATTTTTTCATTATTTTCCTTGAGATAAACTGCTATTTTAGATTTTAATTATCGATCCAGTCTTTGAGTTCTATCATGACATATAATAGAACGCAGATCAGGATGAATACCGCTACCCAAGTCAAAACCATTTTTAATTGTATCCTTTTATGGCTTTGTTGTCTGTGGGCAGATTTCCTCGAGCCATGGCGTTTTCTAATTGCCGGGCACGATCACGCTCAGGCGGTAGTGGACCACAGCCCAAACGATCCCACTCTTCCTTGGAATAGTAGAACTTGTCTACGGGTTTTTTCTGTTGTTCCATAGTGTAGTATTTAGTCAAGTAGAAAATGCCCGGCTACCTTATGTCAAAGGCCCCGGGCTGGAATAATACCAATTCGATGAGCTGTTTACTATCCCGCCGCTGTCGGTGTGGCTACGTTTCAGGACTCACTGCCACCAACCCGCCATTTCTAAGGTGACTGGCGTCCACCCCCTATTTGCCCTAGAGTTGGGTTGACATTGGAAAATGTTTGAGTGTCAAATTTTGGAGTCCGGTGCTTCCGGTCCTTAGCCATTGACACGGTTATCTCAGGACTGGTAGATGGCCCATCCAGCCCGCCTAGTTATAGCGTCCTATAACGATACCCGTACTTTCGTCCCAAACACTTTCCAATGTCAGGGGCCTGAGCCCCTGTGGTATTACTCAGCTACTGCTTCAGCACGAGCTTTGATAGCTTCAAGACTTGGCTTGACTTTACCTGCCTTGGTCTTGACAGTGCCGTTGTACTTGACATCGGCTGCGTCAATAGCGGCACGATAGTTGGCATTGTCATAGAGATCAGTGCCCTTCAAGAAAGTCACCAACTCTGGCTTGGTCATTGCACGTGGTAACTCAACCAGATTGATGTCTCCATCAGTCTTGGCCAAAATCTTAACACGGGTCATGTCTGTTGCAAAACGCACCTTGTATGAACCACCAGATGATTTACTAACACCACCAACTTTGAACTGCTTATCCATATATACTCCGATTATTAAAGTTAAACAAAACTACCAATGTAGACACACTCTACATATTTCATATTATAGCTGATTTCGAAAAAAGAGTCAACCATAATAAGAAATTCCTTTTACCAAAATTACTTTTGGTTTGGATCCTTGGATCCTGACATCTTTTCTGCGGTCCAATTCGCAGATTTTTGGATGTCGGCACCCATGCCTGCCACGGTATTACAACCGGCCAACATGATCACAACCACAACAACAACCAAGATCAAGCCCAGATTAAAACTGTTGGTGGCAATGAAAGCGATGATTCGATCTTTCATTTGGCCAACTCCTGGCTCTGTGTTTTGACTGTTTCCACACCCTTGTCTAAGATCTTGGCGATGCCCGAAAAACCCACGGTGGCCAAAATCAAACCAAAGATGGTACCTAAAATAAATGCTTTCATGATGCATACTCCTCGGGATTGATTAAATCTGCTTCCAGCACAGCATCTTGGTAGGTGTTGCCACTTAATAAGATGTTCTGCCCATTAGCATAGCAGGCCATATAAGATCCGCTAACAGGATCATACTCTACTTCAATCAAAAAGTTATCATTAACCATAAAATCTCCAAATCAAAAAAGTCGCGATCAAACCCGCCATGCCCAAGATCATGAGCACCAGTCCTATGTCAATCACTATCATGCTTGACAGGCTTCCCAGTTGGCAAATCTGCGTTCCATTTCGGCCTGGTAACAGCCGAGTAAAACTTCGTCACGCACACCCTTGGACCGCAGGCTCGAATACAATTCAATCTTGGCGTCCAGTTCCTTGATGGGCATGGTCTTCAGTTGCTCGCGAAATTGTGCCAGGCTTTGAGTGGTCATCATGCAGTCTCCAATAAGTTGGCAGGAACATTGTAACGGCCCTGCGGCGTTGCGACCAACACATATTTCTGCTTGACACGATCCACACTGCCGCGGAATGTGACACCGGTTTTTGGGTTGGTAAATTTCACTGTGTCGCCGGACTTGAAACTAAAGGTGTTGCGACGGCAAAGTTGGTTACGGGCAAACTTCAAGGCCTGGGCCAGGGTTTCTAGTTCGGCACTGGTGAACTGGCCCGAAACGATGGCACTGCGAATGTCAGTGATGTTCATATTATTGTACTCCACAGGCTGAGAAAAAACGATCCTGATCAAAACGTGGGTTGGCCACTTTACAGGCCGAAGCCACGGCACAAGCGGCCTGTAGACGGCTGTGCGGGTCCATGATGCTCTGGATATACAGGGCGAGCAGTTCAAAGTGTTTCTTAGACATACTATTACTCCTTTTCAGTTACAATACAAGTATTATACAATTTTGGTATTTTTGGGTCAACCGTTTTAGGCCACAAAATCCACGGCTATTTCTGCACCAGCTGAGTGGATTTGTACACTGTACTGATCAAACACCCGTTCCAAGTGCGAGTACAAATTGGGCAGATATTGGTCCACAGGCACGAAAAGGGTACCCGAGGCAAAATACGCATTTTCAATACCAGCATCTTCGCACACCGCTAAAATCGTCTTTTCAAAAGCCATTTTGCTCTCCTAATTAAATACTATAACTACATTATACTATTTTGGTATTTTTGGGTCAACCAAAAATCTGTTGTATAAAAACAACATTTTGGTATAAGCAGGTTGACAGATAAATACTTTATTACAAGGAATTGTTGATATGCCCACAATAGTAGAAACAAAAATTGCTGTCCGCCAAACTGTTAGTACGCCCTTCTTCAACCAAAGACATGTTCCTGGTAATCCAGCCGCATATCCCTATACTGGTCCAGCCGGCGGTTTGCCTGAGGCTGTTTTTATACAACCATTATGTGCCGAGTTTGCTGATCACATAGCTCCTTTTGTAGCAGCCGGTAGATTTAGCACAGCTTTTACACTCAGCGAAGATTTATTAATCAAAACTACAATCAATACCTACAACGATTTAGAATGCTACAATGCATCGGAAAATTTTATTGATATAGAATTTGATGCTGCCTACTATTCGTATGCAGTGACTAATAACATTACCAGTCCCACAAATGGTTACATCCAAACAGGTATCAATCAACCTTTCAGTTGTACCACAGTCTATACTTTCAATCCTGAAGATATCAACATGTTTGAAACCATGATCGACACTTTGGAAACTAGTTTCTGCTTAGAAAGTTTCGTCAACACAGGTACCGTGGTCACAGCAGTGCATCACTATGCTGATAGTGCAGATTTTACAGAAAACCACTGGAAAGATTATACCTACACACCATACTTGCACGCCGAAGGTGTGACTAGATCAATAACATACGCAATTTTATAACAACAAAAAATAATTCGATTATAAGCCGCCCTTAGGGGCGGTTTGTGTTTCATCTGTGCGATGATACTCTG
>JACCDP011478566.1_pt1 | contig 17457 bp, 8 predicted proteins | sample 7445841 | NCBI WGS metagenome assembly JACCDP01 (sample SAMN15323441, study PRJNA562643) | freshwater metagenome | isolation source: river surface water | place: USA:Blue River Watershed | collected 2017-08-17 | reverse complement strand
CTCAACTGTTGTCTACTAATTCAATGGTCAATTCACAAATGTTGTCTACCAACGCATCTGTCACCTATCAATTACTGTCCACTACGTTTGGTACGGATGCTCAACTGTTGTCTACTAATTCAATGGTGAATTCACAACTGTTATCTACAACCTTTGGTACAGATACACAACTCTTATCCACAACATTTGGTCTAGATACACAACTTCTTTCTTCCGTGACTGCGCTTGAATCAGGATATAAAACAGCAGGATTTATCTCCTCACCCAATCTTCAGTCGACAGTAGAGGGTTTGGGTTCAAGTGGGTATATCTCTTCCTTACAACTTATTTCCACAACAGAAGGGTTAGAAAAATACATCAGCAGTTTTATTGACCCACAGGAGCTAGCCTCTTCCATTCTTCCTTTTATATCCTCTACCTATTTTACAAGTCAATTAATATCGACTGTGGAAGGTCTTGGTTCAAGTGACTATATCTCTTCATCCCAACTCATTTCCACAACAGAAGGCTTAGAGCAATACATCAGCAGTTTTATTGACCCTCAGGAATTAGCCTCTTCCATTATTCCCTTTATTTCCTCTACCTATTTCACAACCCAATTAACATCCACAGTGGAAGGCCTAGGATCCGCAGGATATGTCTCTTCATCCCAACTCATTTCCACAACAGAAGGGTTAGAACAATACATCAGCAGTTTTATTGATCCTACTGAACTGGCATCATCCATTACATCCACTGTGTTTGGCTTAGGAATTGAACCGGCCTTTGTATCGACTGTGACAGGATTAGGAACCGCAGGATATATTTCATCGTTACAACTCCTTTCTACAGTGGAAGGTCTTGGTTCAGCAGGCTATATCTCTTCTTCACAACTTCTTTCCACTGTCTATGGTTTAGAAACAACTCCTTATTTCTCAACAGGTCAAGGTACTTTCAGTTCTCTCTATATCAATTTAACACCTGAGACTGCTCCCTTCTGGTATCAGCATAATGATGTTCCTGGAAATGATCCTCAACCAGCCCCTCTAGCTCTTGATGTGTTTGGTTCCGTTCGTGTGATTAAAAATCTGTATATAGGGTCTACAACCTCTATTCTTGGAAAAGGTCAAATTGCGGCTCCTTATATGGCTGTCACCAATTGGATTTGTACTACACAAGCTATCACTTCAAACGTTATTTTCCTGAGTGATACTCCAGGGTTTTATGATAAAGCTCTTGGCTATCAGGGAGGAAATCTTATATTTGGTAATGGTGGATATACACAAATTTACAATGGGGATTTAGTGACTACCAGTTCTTTTGTTGTAAGAGCCATCCAGTCCTCCATTGCTGGATTAGGTGTTCTTGGCTATGTATCTTCCTTGTCTTTGATATCTACAGTAGATGGATTAGGAACAGCAGGATATATTTCCTCCTCTCAACTTCTTTCAACAACAGCAGGTTTAGAACAATATGTGAGTAGCTTTATTGACCCACAGGAGCTAGCCTCAACAGTTCTTCAATTTATCTCTTCTACTTATTTTACAAGCCAATTAACATCTACAGTAGAAGGTCTTGGCTCCATTGGCTACTTGTCCTCGGTTGTCAGTTCATTCTTTGATATATCTACGGGAATTGTTACAGCCAGTACAATTCAAACAGGAACCATTAGTTCCTTGGATCTCTGGGTCTCTTCTATCAATGGAGCTCTTCCAGGTTCAGGTTCCTTGACCTCTATTCCCTCTACCCTTTCCACATTTTCTTTATTAACCAGTTCTCTTACAGCCAGTACAATTCAAGCAGTAACCATTAGTTCACTAGATCTCTGGGTCTCTTCTATCAATGGAGCTCTTCCTGGTTCTGGTTCTCTGACATCCATTCCCTCCTCTCTCTCAACATTTGCTTTCTACACAAGTTCTATTGAAGCGAGCACGATTACTGCTCCTTATATCAGTTCCTTGGCTATTTGGGTCTCTTCTATCAATGGAGCTCTTCCTGGGTCAGGTTCTTTGACCTCCTTACCGTCTACTATCAGCAGTATTGCGGTAAGTACAGGTACATTGAATACATCTTCCCTCTTTGTGAATTTTATCAGTGCGAACACAATTACCACAAATAGTACAATTACATCTACCCTTGTTGTGAATGGTTTGGGTCGTATGTTTACTCAATATTTGGGAAATACATCCTCGTTAACTACCCTACAATATTATGGTCTATTTGGAAACTATAACAATACTGTGTTAGCAGAGATTTCTACAGCAGCAGGAAGCCAGGAATTGTTAATGTTCAAAGGCTCTTCGATAAATGATCGTGTCCGCGTCCAAACAACAGGAACCTTCGTGGTCGAAACAGGTGTATCAGCTAGATTATGGTCCACAGGCAGAACAACGTTGTCCAATGTGACTCCAGCGTTCATCATTAATAGCTCTTCTAATGTGGGTATTCAAACTGCTACACCAGGAACTACTTTGGACGTAGCAGGAACAGGTCGTTTTGTCACCTTGAGTTCTCAACAACTCTTTGTATCCTCTCTTGTTGGAATCAATAGCTATGTTTCAAGTGCGCAAGCAAGTTCAATGGTAACTCAAACCATTGCGGCAAGTTTTGTCAGCACAGCAAGTATTTCTGTGAGCACAATTATAACACGCGATCAGAATCCAGCCAATACACAAGGAGTGATTTATCAGCGAAGTACCTTTTTGTATTTTAATTCTCTTATTTTTGCGGGTACACGACAAGCCTTTGGTCAAGTCCTTCAATTGGGTATTGGTGCTGCTTCAGGAGGAACAACCACATATTATACATCTGGATTGACCACCTATCAAGTGAATACATTCACCACAAGTGGTTCCTATGCTGTATCAGGTGGAAATGTCTACGTTGATATCTTCGTCTTAGGTGGAGGAGGTGGCGGTGGTGGTTCCTTCGGTGGTGGTGGAGGTGGTGGCGGTTTCATCTACGTCCCTAACGTTTTCTTAACTACAGGTTCCTATACATGTACAGTGGGTCAAGGAGGAACAGGAGCCTTAACCAATGGTACCAATGGTAGCAATTCTGTCTTTACCAATGGTGCTCTCATCACCTACACAGGTATTGGTGGTGGTACAGGTGGTTCCTACGCAGGAAGTTTCTTAGGTTCCAACGGTGGTTGCGGTGGTGGTGGTGCTGGTAACCCTTCTTCCGCAGGTGGTTCTGGATCTCAAGGTTACGCTGGTGGTATCGGTGGTCTTGGTGGTGGAGGAGGTGGTGGAGGTGGTATGGGTCAAGTAGGAGCAAATGTTAACACTGGAGGAACTGGTGGTAATGGCTCCACCATAACTATTACGGGCACAGCAGTCATCTATGGTGGTGGAGGTTCTGGTGGTACGGTAGGCTCATCAGGAACAGGGGGAGCAGGGGGTGGTGGTGGATACAGTGGATTTACTGTAAACCCAGGAACAAATGGACTGGGTGGCGGTGGTTCTGGAGGTCCTGTGACATCAGGAGGTGCTGGTGTAGCTTTATCCGGTGCCAATGGTGGTTCAGGTGTCATCATCATTCGTACACCTCCAGCTTAATTTACATGATTATTATTAGGAGTTATGTCTATCAGTAACATAGCAGAAGTTATATTAGTTGATGCTTCATTAGCATCAAATGCGATAACTTTACCACCCGCAAGTCAAATTCCATACCGTGTCCTTACATTCAAAGATTTGTATGGACGCTCACAGTTTTCAACGATTACAGTACAGACACAAGGAACAGATTATTTTGAAGATGGTACAACGACTACCGCAACTATTAATTTCAACTATGGTGCGACTACATTTTACGCAGGAATGAGTAACCGATGGATGACTCTAGGGGGTACTGTGATGTCCAATGCTCAAATACGATCCTTGAGTACACAACAGTTTTTTGTATCCTCCATCAATGGAACAACAATTGGTGCTCCCATTTTCTCCACTGTCATCGGTCTCGGATCAGCTGGCTATATCTCTTCATCACAACTCATCTCGACTGTCGCAGGTTTAGGACAGATTTATTCGTCCACAATGGGTGGTGGTGGCTTAGCCTCTATTCCTTCCACCTTGTCCACAACTATGTTTTTAACAAGTTCCATAATGGCATCCACTGTTCAATCTATTGTTCTGAGTTCTCAACAACTCTTTGTATCCTCAATTGTCGCAAACAATATCAACGCCAGCACATCCCTCATCTCCTCCTTTTCTACAAGTGTCATTAACTTTGCGACAGGCTTTGGCTACCTCACAATGCCTGATATCTATCCGAATACTGTCTATACGAGTACTGTAATGGCTTCTAACTTGTTAGTGGGTTGGAATGCCAATTTGTCGCCTATTCAGTTCTTTGGTTTTGGAACCTATTCCAACTCGGTGATTGCTGAAGTCTCGACAGGAGCAACAACTCAGGAACTTCTCTTTTTCCGTGGTTCTAACGCATCGGATCGTATTCGTATGCAAACTACAGGTCCTATCGTCTTTGAACCTGGTGTTTCCGCACGTATATGGCCTACTGCTCCTAGCAATGTAACACCTGCGATGATTCTTAATACATCGTCCAACGTAGGTATACAACTTCTAGCACCTACTGTACCCTTGGATGTTGGAGGAGCCATTCGTGGTGTAACCTTCTCCACACAGCAAATTGCCACCAGCAGTATTATAAACAATCCTACTGTTCAAGGAGCCTTCTTCAACTCTTCCTTACGTGTGGGTGTCTTTTCTACCTTTTTTGGGGGAGCGATGAGTACTTCCTTTATGACCGCAGGTTCAAATGAAATTGACCTTTTTACAAACAATCTCTTGCGAATGACAATTCTAAATTCAGGAAATGTGGGAATTGGTACTGCTGCGCCTGGTACTTTGTTGGATGTCGCAGGAACAGGCCGATTTACTACCTTAAGTACACTCCAAGTTCAAATGTCGTCTGTTACAGGAATTACTGTTCTTGGAAGCAATTCTATTTTTTCTTCAACGAATACCATTACGCTCAGTTCTGGAACAACCGCTGCGTCTTCGTTCACTGGAAGATGGAATGATGCTCAGTATTACGTTCTTCAAACTATCTAAAAAATGATGATTCAGTTTAGAGTGTGGCCAAATGGCGACGAATATAAATACAAATACGGCTCTAGTTCAGGTTGATGTTCAAACGACAACTAAAACTGTTACACTTCCATTAGCATCTCAGTATACTGGGCGTTTATTAACTATTAAAGATAAATATGGAAACTGTTCAAATTATAATATTACTGTTTCGCCTTTACCAGGAGATACCATTGATGGTTCTTCCTCGAATTATATTTTAAGTAATGCTGGAGCAGCAGTAAGTTTGGTCAGTGATGGTGTAAGTCGATGGATGACCTTGAACTCTCCCTCCCAACCGTTTACAGGGTCCAGTATTTCTCTGTCTTCCAGTTGGGTAGTGGTGAGTACCCTTGGTCTTATCGATCCTTATACCTTTGGGATCAGCAACTTGGAAATGAGTTCAGGACGATTATTGATTCAAGGAAATGAAATTCCTGTGGGTCAAGTCCTCAATTTATCCTCTATTAATCTGAATTTCCAAACGGCCATTGGTTCCAATTTGTATGTCAATTCTTTGTACGCTGTTTCTGGAATTATTTCATCTCTACAAAGTTCCAATCTTCGTACTGAAAATATTATTACATCCACCATTACAGGTAATCAATTCATTGGAGACGGCAGTCGTTTATCCAATCTTATCTTTCCCTCCTCCACCGTTGTCACACCCCAATATTCAATGTACACTGTTGAATCAGGAACATCGTATACTGGTGAACCGTGGGGAACACAAGTGATGACTCTTTCCACTGTTATTTCTCAGATTTCCCCGTTTTATTTGACACTGAATAATACCGTTCTTCGTCTATCTACACTCAATACACAGAGTTTCAGAATTTCCTATATGATGGGTGGAAATGAAAACACATTGACTACACCAAGACCAACGATTACCTTAGCTCTGAGTACAGCGAGTAATGTCATCTATTATCCATCCGTTCAGAACTTTGAAGGAGGAGGTGGTTCGGTTTCCTTTCTAGAACCTTTGGACAGTAATGCCAACCTTATTTTCTATATGCGTGGACTTTCTAATTACAATTTTACAGCAGAAGATGCGAATTTATACCGAATGACGTTTGAAACTGTTGCTGGAACAAGCACAGAGATTTTTTCCACCATTAACGTTTGGACAAACTACAATCGATTTGTGAGTACTGTGGATTTTGACAATGCTGTGAATTTGAATGGAACAACGACGGCTACGAATCTAGTGGCTTCGAATTTAACTGTCAATGGTTCACAAACTGTGACAGGTGATTTAACGGTGACACAATCCACTCTGGCCAATTCCATCTATACAGAATATCTTCGTATAGGTTCAAACTCCATTATTCTTTCAGACAACAATATTTTTACATCCTCCATTCAAGTGAGCACGTTCTCTGTTTTGGATCAATCCACAATGACCTATAAACCGTTGTTTATTTCATCAGGAAGTATTTTTTACGGTAGCAATATCGCATCCGCAGGAGGTGGTGGCGGTACAACAGCAACAGGTGGGAGTACATTGAGCAGTTTGTTTGTAGGTTCTTCAAGCAATGCGAATTTCATTAAGTTCTGGGGAGCTATAGGTGAATACAACAATACAGTTATTGCGCAACAAAGCACAGGTGGTGCTACATCCGAACTTCTTATTTTTGAAGGCTCATCTGTGAATGACCAAGTGCGTGTTCAAACGACAGGGTCTATACGATTTGAAACAGGAGTAAGTCAACCGCGAAACTATTTGACATCGGGTCAAATTGCTACACCTACGATGATTATTAACAGTTCGTCCAATGTGGGTATTCTAACAGGGAATCCTTCCCATACACTGGATGTGACAGGAACAGGTCGTTTTACAACTCTTTTGAGTACAACCAACCTTTACGCAGGAGCCCTCTATATGGGCCTCTATTTTATTTAGGTTCTATTTATAATCGTTTCTGGTACTAGAAAAATATGTCCTTTTCCACGGCAACTATACCGGCAAATGTCTCCATTTTGCCAGTTGATACAAGAACAATACCGAAAGTCTTGTATCTACCGTCTGTTAGCGCGAATCCAGGGCGCTTCTTAATGTTCAAAGATTATTATGGTACAGCTTCGAACAGTACATTTACAGTCTCCACTCTTGGAACCGATTTATTGGATGATTACAATTGGAAATATACATTTTCTAATGCGTGGGGATCGATAAATTTCATTTCGGATGGAGTACGTTCATGGAGAACAGTGGGGTTGTATGATGGGGCTTTGACACCTTCAGCAACAGTCTCCTTTTCTCCAACCAGTATTTCTGGATTACAACTTTGGTTAGATGGAAGTGATGCCACAACTCTTTCCTTGTCAGGAACTACAGTAACACAATGGAGAGACAAATCTGGTCTTGGTAATAACACTACAGCAACAGGAGGTACAAATACATATACTACCAATGCTATTAATGGACTTTCAGCGGTTATGTTAAATAATTCTTGGCTAGTAGGTACTTTTGCCACAACCTACACAGGAACTCAAGTCCAAGCGTTTGCTGTCGCTACATTAACAACAGGTGCTGGTTCTTATGGGCGTGTACTATCTATAGGAAGACCAGGTGTAAACGATTACAATGCTACCGATACAACCTTTATGTTATGTCGTAATGCTGGCCAAAATATTATGATTGGTCGTAATGGTTCTTATTTAGCAGTAAATATTCCAGCCTATAGTACTCCTTTCTTTATACAATCCAGTCATAACGGAGCTACTGAATATATTGGTATAAATGGTACTCTTACTCCATCCAGTCAAAATACTGGGGTAGCTTCAGCTTTCAATATTACATCGTATGGTGTTGGTACCAATACAAATACAGGTGATGTGACTTATTGGGCAGGATACATTGGTGAAGTATTATATTATACTGGTCTATTGACTACTCTTCAGATTCAGCAAATTGAAGGCTATTTAGCCTGGAAATGGGGTCTACAAAGTCTTCTTCCCGCAGGTCACCCGTATAAAAACGCTCCACCTTAACATTGCTTAAAGAAGAAGGATGACATCATCCATTTCAGTAGGATATTTTTCACCCTCCAGCCTGACAGGTTGTGTCTTATGGCTGGATGGAAGTTCACTTGGTCTAGCAAATGGTGCTACGGTCTCTACATGGCGATCCTTAGGACCTGTAGCCTATACAACTACGTCTACTACAGGCAGATTTCCAACCTATGCGACCAATGTGAAGAATGGTTTAGGATGTGTACAATATGCGACAGGACAGACAACCGTCCTATCGAATTTTGTTCTGGCTCAAACAATGTCTATTTTCCAAGTCTCGTATCCGATTGGCCAAGCGTTCCATCCATTTTTAGAACACGGTCCAGATGAAAATGCCAATCCTGGATTCTATTTTTATTCAGGAGGTGGAAATAACTTTGCTATTAACTCAGGAACAGGTCAAGTCGCTGTCAATACAGGAAATGTGGGTGTTACAAATACGTGGCTAATTCAAGAAGGTTTAAATAAAGATCCAAATGCTACCAATACAATGGCTTATTATTCAAATGCTACTCTTGTAGCATCAGGTGGTGTTCAGAATGGAACAACAACAGTGACCAATACACTGTTTTTGAACGGTCGTAACAATACCAATACAGTGTCTTATCCTGGATATGTTGCGGAGCTTATTATCTTTAGTAATGCTCTGAATAATTTTGGTCGACAACAGGTGGAAGGGTACTTAGCGTGGAAATGGGGGTTAGTTTCTTTACTACCCTCTACACATCCTTATAAAAATTCACCCTATTTTGTTCTGACAGAACAAGTGCCGAGAGCAATTCCTACAAATGCTTTCTTACTTCCAGTCAATACTTTTTCAACCATTAAGACGTTTACATTGCCCACTGTTTCTACAAATCCAGGACAGATGCTCATTTTAAAAGATTACCTTGGGTCCGCAAATTCAAATGTCATTCGGTTGAGTACACTTGGTCTAGATAGAATCGAGCGAAGCAATGTGAGCTCTATGGTCTTATCCAACAGTTACGGAGCGTGGACCTTTATGAATGATGGGATAACTAAATGGTTTTTGACCAATGCCTATCTAAATACTCTCTATACATTTGGAGTTAATAATTATGTTACAACAAATCTAGTGTATTTTTTGGATGCTGGGAATACATCCAGTTATCCAGGTTCAGGATCCACATGGACAAATTTAATGGGCACAGGAAACAATGTAACCTTATATAACTCTCCTACCTACAGTTCAGCCAACGGTGGCTATCTAACCTTTGTTCCAGCCAGTTCTCAGTACGGAGAATGTGCTACGAGCTTGACGTATATGAGTAACTATACCATTGAAGTCTGGCATTACTATACGAACTATTCGGGTACATATCCTTGTATTGTAACGGAAAACTATCCAGGAACAACCAGTAAAATAGCCTATTGTTTGGGTGTGGCCACAGGAACTGTACCTGCTATCAATAATGCTTTTTTCACAGGTGCTTGGCAAGCTACTGCTACTTGGACACCTACCGCAAACAACTGGTATCATATTGTGGGAACTTACGATGGCGCAAATTTGAAACTCTATGTGAATAATTCTAACGTGGTAACTACCGCAAATACAACTGTTGTTCAGGCCAATACAGGAGGATTTCGATTAATGCGTCGCTGGGACAACCCTGATTATTGGGGTGGTCGCTTAGCCATCTATCGTGTCTATAACCGAGCAATAACGGCTTCAGAGGTTTCACAAAATTATAGTGCTGAAAGGGGTAGATTCGGTCTGTAGAAGCGATAGCAACTACATTCTATCCAATAGAGAATGTCTACACCCATATATCCTCCAACAATTACAACAAATATACTCGTGAATACTTTATCCTCGAGAAAAGTTGTTTACCTGCCTGCTGTATCCACAATTGGACCAGGGCGAATATTCTTTATTAAAGATATTTGTGGAAACGCTGGTGTTTCCTCCATTTATCTCTCTACGACAGGGTTAGATAGTTTTGATTACAAATATAGACCTTCTACAACTTATGCTTTAATGAGTACAAACTTTCAAAGTGTTCTGTTAGGTTCGGATGGTCTCTTAAATTGGCTAATCCTACAGAACTACAATTCAAATGTTATTGCTCGTGCAACCAATTATGGTCCACCTACCGCAAATATGATTATATGGCTAGACGCATCGGATTTGACCACCTTATTTCAAGATTCTTCCTTTGCTACACCGGTGACAACACTTGGACAATCGGTAGGTGGATGGAAAGATAAATCGGTGAATGCTCGCTCTTATATTCAAGCCACTTCAGCCAATCGTGGTATCTATACGACAGGACCGTGTGTGACATTCAATTCATCGTCACTGTATCTCTATTCTACGAATATGCCTGCGTCTTGTAACAACAATGATATCTTTATTGTGACAAAACCCTTGACGTTGGCACAGAACTCATCGTGGCGAACACTGTTTCGTGGTGTGAATACAGATCACCAAGTCATTATTAATAATGGTGGTACACAATTGGGAACCTATCACAGCAGTACTGGAGGGTTTAAACAGTTTGGTTCCTTGACATTGGATGGTTCAGCACGTGTTGTTCTTGAAGTCCAGATTTCCAGTACAAATACCTATACCGCATCCTTGAATGGAGGGGCCTTTACGGCGGCAACAAGTGCGGGTACAGCTGATAACTTGTATGCGTTAGGAAACTATCAAGGTGGTACACAACAATGGGGTGAAATTAATGAACTCATCATTTACAACGGCGCAGTATCGGCTGCGGATAGAACTATTATTCTCGCTTATTTGAGACAAAAATGGTCTATCGCTTAAGGATTTTTAACCAAGAAAAGGATATCTTTTAGAGGAGAAGATGTCATTCTCTTTGAGAAATACTGTGCCTTTATTAAAAAAAACTGTATTTTACGGAACAGGTGCGATACAATCGTTTACAGTTCCCCAGGGGGTTTTTGGTATTCGTTTTTTTATGTGGGGAGCGGGTGGTAATAATCAGAATCAAAACGGAACAATTGTGAATGGATCTGGTGGAGGTAGTGGTGCCTATCTTGATGGGTCCATCGCGACTATACCAGGTGCTGTTTATTCTATTATTGTTGGAGTCAACGGTGGGTCGACTCTCGCTAGCGGTGGAGCAGGTATTGGAACCTATGGTGGTTCGGGTGGTGGGTTTTCTGGAATTTTCTCAGGATCGCCTTCGGCTAGCACAGTCGTTGCGATTGCGGGTGGTGGGGGTGGATGTTGTGCGAATGGTCGTGGTAATGGAGGTGGTGGTGGTTATCCGAATGGTTCTAGTGGTACAGGAACTACTGCGGGTGGTGGAGGAACACAGACAACAGGTGGTACAGGTGGGGGTGGAGCAAGTGCAGGAACACAATTACAAGGAGCAAACGCAGGTACAGTGAACGATGGAGCAGGAGGTGGTGGTTGGTACGGTGGTGGTGGTGCGGGTAGTTACAATGGTGGAGGTGGTGGAGGTTCTTCCACATATATTTCTTCAGTTGTTAGTCCTGTCTACATCAATGGTAACGTAGGTATTACAACAGCGGGCTCAAATACACCTGCACCCAATGAATCTTCTCCTTATTGGCAATCACCTTATGGTCGCTCTGCTGCAAGCGGTCTTGTAGTACTTGTATACAGCACAATTACTGTTGCGCCTCAACTATCTTTATCAAATCAAACAATTATTACACAAACAACTACATTCTTAGCTACAGGAGCTGTTCAAACATGGACGGTTCCTGCGAATGTCTTTAATATAAAATTCTTCTTATGGGGTTCTGGAGGTACGTCTTTTGGAGGAGGAGAACCTGGACGAACAGGTATGGGTGGCTATGTAGAAGGAAATCTTCGTACAAATCCTGGAACTATTTATTATATTGTAGTTGGTCGTTATGGTGTGACAGGCATAGCCAATGGTGGAGGCTCTACAGGAGCTACCAATGGGGGTGGATTTTCAGGTATTTTTTCAGGTTCTCCTGCAGCCAACAATGTGATTGCTATTGCGGGTGGAGGAGGTGGCGGTGGTATTGTAGGTGCTGGTTATGCGGGTTCAGGTGGATATCCGAGTGGTGGTAACGCTTCAGGTAGTAGTGGTGGACAAGGTGGAGGAGGTACCCAAACAACAGGAGGAGCAGGAGCGGGCGGTGGATCCTCGGGTACACAGTTACAAGGAGGAAACAGTTATGGAGGTGATAATGGAGGTGGAGGTGGAGGCGGTGGTTGGTATGGTGGTGGTGAAGGAGGAGCACAAGGAGAAGGAGGTGGTGGTTCTTCTACTTATATTTCATCTGTGATTAAGGCTTATAGTATCAATGGAACACCTGGTGACAATACAAGCCCTAGTGTAGCAAAGTCTGCACCAAATGAGAATTCACCCTATTGGGTCTCTCCATATGGAAGAGCTCAACAATATGGGCTTGCTGTGATTGGATATTCACCAATATATACACCACCTGTAATGCCTTTTACATCTTACACAGGACCCTTTCGTAACCGATCGAACTTCTTTGGAACAGGAGCAGTACAAACCTTTACTGTCCCTGCTGGTGTTTCAATACTACGTATCTTCTGTTGGGGTTCAGGAGGAATTGGTCAAAATGGAGCCAACTTTCAAGTAGCAGGAAGCGGAGCCTATGCTGCAGCTTCCTATCAGGTTTACGCAGGTCAAATTCTATATATTGTTGTTGGAAGACCTGGAGGAATTGGAGGTGGAACAGCAGGAGGCACAGGTGCCAATGGTGGTGGATACTCAGGTGTGTTTTCGGGGTCTCCTTCTGTAACGAATGTTCTTGTTATCGCAGGAGCAGGAGGTGGTTCAGGATTTAACGGCGGTGGTGTAGGGGGTGGAGGTGGTTATCCTAGAGGAAATTCAGGATCAGGATCCCAAGCCCAAGGAGGTGGAGGAACTCAGACATCTCCAGGTTTGAGTTATGGTACAGCAGCAGGTCAACTCGCAGGGGGTAACGGTGTTATAGGAGACAATGGAGGTGGTGGTGGCGGTGGTGGTTGGTTTGGTGGTGGTGGTGGCACGAGTCAAGGGGCTGGAGGGGGTGGTAGTAGTTATGCTTCTCCCCAAGTCAGAGCTTCTGAATTTGTAAATGGAAATAACGGTGGGTCGAATGGTGGTAGTGCTCCTCTCGCAGGAAATGAATCCTCTCCCTATTGGCAAACTCCCTATGGACGAGCAGGGCAAAATGGTCTTGTTGTGATTGCTTACTAAAAATAAAATCCACAGTGATTCTTAGAATATGGCCCTGTTGGCTCAGGTTTCAACCCAAAAACTCTTGACACGACATATCCAAGGATATGGTTCGGTGGATATTTTTGATCAATATACAAAACCAGGGTTTCTTACACTGGGTGCCATCACATTTAACACAAGTTCCACAACAGACAGTTATACACTTGCCAACAATCCATTTGTAACTGGAAGTGTAAGTACATTTGGATTACTCCATACTGATTATGATCAAAGTTTTGTTGAAACAGGCTCTTTGTATATTAGTTCTCTGTATTTTGGAAATGTAGGTGGAACAGTAGCTGGTCAACTCACCACCGATGCCACGGCTACGGATTTGTTCTGGAAAGGATCTAAATTAAATGACCAAAGTGGTGGTGGGGGTGGAGGTATAACTACGTCACAGCTCACATCCACCACTATAGGATTAGGTACAATCGGCTATATATCCACAGCAGGTGGTGGTATATCCGCGTCAGAAGTTACTTCGACTGTAGTAGGATTAGGAAGTGTTGGATATGTATCGTCTACCCAACTTGTCAGTACAACTGAAAGTATTATTACTGCTGTTGTGGATATCGTTAATAACTTGGGAACTTATGGATATATTTCCTCAACACAGCTGTTTTCAACAGTAGAAGGTCTTGGTCAGATTTACTCTTCTACTATGGGTGGTGGCATTACCACAGTGAATTTAACATCGACTGTCACAGGTCTTGGGTCGTCTGGATATGTTTCTTCACTAAGTAATGTGGCATTCATAAGTACGCAACAGATTTTCACTTCATCCATTGTAGGGAATGTGTCACAATTTGCGACACTAAGTTCTCAAGCCTTGTATGTATCCTCATTGTATACGGCTACTCGTCAAGCTACTCCTATGTTTGTGACCTTTTAGTTTAGTAAGATTTATGAAATTCTTAAATAAACTAAAGTAGATGTCTTCAAAGACACAAGTGAATCCCTTTTTTACACCAACCCAGTTTTCAGGCTGTGCTGTCTGGTTAGATGGAGCTGATCCGAATGGAAATGGAATACAGCCCGCAAATGGTACTCTTATTTCTACATGGAGAGATAAATCTGGAAATAACACAAATGCCACACAAGCTACTGCTATAAACCAACCAGTGTATCAAACAGAATTATTAAATGGATTGCCGACACTACAGTTTCCTGCGATTTCAAGAAATAATTTAGTTGCTTTGGATACCCCTGCTTTTAACTATGGGACAACAAATCGTACATCTTTCTTTGTTTTACGAAATAACTATAGTTCAGGAACACCTGCTGCCAGTCCACATTGGTTTTGGCCAAAATCAGGAAATGGAACTGCAGCACAATCATTAGTTGGATGGATACAATCTGTAGAACGTAATGGTTTTGGCACTTGTGCTATAAGTGCGCCAATTGGAAGTTTTTTTATTCTTACAAATGTTTTTGGCGCAAGTAGTTTATTTGAACGAATGTATACAAATGGAAATCCATCCAATGGTAATTCGCTTACTCGTTCAGGAGCGTTTATTAGTGCAACAAGTGGATATAGAATAGGAGCATTAGACAATGCTGATAGTGGTAGTTCAGTATATTGGTTTGATGGAAATATCGCAGAAGTCATACTTTTTAATCAAACACTTACAACGTTTCAAATTCAACAAATGGAAGGGTATTTAGCGTGGAAATGGGGTTTACAGTCGTCGTTGCCTTCTACGCATCCTTACAAAAACTCTCCTATCGCTCCTCTTTCAAATCCACCTGTCACTCTTCCTCTTAGTATACAAAATGCTTTTTTTACACCGACCCAGATTTCAGGCTGTCAACTGTGGTTGGATGCTGCCGATACAAACAGTATGAGTCTTACTGGCTCAGTTGTAAATACATGGAACGATAAATCAGGTAGTGGAATAACATATATATCAAGTAATTCACCTACTTTGATAAATAATGCTTTAAATGGTAAGTCAGTGATGAATTTTGTTGGTTCCAGTAGTCAGTATTTTTATGGTGGTGCTACAAGTAGCTGTGATTTAATCCATACGCATTTTTTTCTATATTTTAACTCTGTTCAAAGTATAGGTCAAACTTTATTTGGTTCAAGTAATCAATTCAACATAGTGCAAGAAGGGGGTGGAAATTGTTATGGAGATGTTGCTGGTTTTACCGATGGAGCACTTTATAAATTTCAAACAGGTGGAGCTTATCGTTTATTATCAGTGTTGGTTTCAAGTCCAAATACATATCCAACAACAAATGGAACAGTTTACTTTAATGGAACGCAAATTGCGCTTGTTAATAACAGTGGTGGATATAATGTTGCTTCGAAACCAACCAATTTATTAATTGGATCTGGGAATACAAAATATACAGGAACATTTGCTGAGGGTATTGTCTATGCTGGTCTACTTACCACAAGTCAAAGACAACAAGTCGAAGGGTATCTCGCATGGAAATGGGGTCTACAAGGGTCACTACCCGCTACGCATCCCTATAAATCGTCTCTCTTTCCACCTCTTTCAAATCCACCTGTCACTTTGCCTGTTCTAAAGACAGCTACGTGGCAACCCACCCAAATTACAGGCTGTCAACTGTGGTTGGATGGAGCAGATTCTGCGACAACTGTACTTACAGGTTCAAATATTACGCAATGGAATGATAAATCCACAAATCAATATAATGTAACACCTTATTCAACATTTAGCAATGCCACCGTTGCGACGCGATATCAGAATAATAATAATGTTTTAAATTTTTCGGGTTATAATCTTTATAGAACAGCTACGAATGCTGCTTTTTACCCATTGGATGCATTTATAATTTTATCTTTAAAAACGGGAACAACCGACGCACATTTTCTTTCTTTATCACGAACTGATACGACAACAGATTGGACATCTATTGCTCTTGGAGCCTATGCTTCAGGAAGATGGGGGCAAAGTTCTACAGGAGGAGCTCGTTCCTATGATACATCTACAACAGAATCATCACCTTCTCCCTTTTTAATTATGAATTGGACATTAGCAAATAATAATTTTGTTATGCGCAGAAATACAACAACTATTGGAAGCACAAGATCTTTTACATGGGCATTACCTACAAATCCTTCCTTTCTTATAGGATATCCAGCTGTAACAACACCAAATATACTTTTTGATGTCTTTATTGGGGAAATAGTAATATATAATACATCTTTATCTATAGCCCAAAGACAGCAAGTTGAAGGCTATCTAGCCTGGAAATGGGGTCTCCAGGGTTCTCTACCCAGCAACCATCCCTTCAAACTCTGGCCCCCACCCCCTTAAGTTTATTTTCACTATACAGAATCCATCGCTTCCAAATAGAGAGAGGCAATGGCTTCTGTGTTTATCAGTTCACCAGCAGAAATTGTTGTCGTTGACAGCCGAACAAGACCAGGTACAATCACGTTACCGACTACAAGTTCTATTCCATATCGCACATTGAGTTTCAAAGATCAATACGGCACATTCTCCAATTCATCGTTAACACTCTCTACCCAATTGGGTGAATCCTTCGATGATGGTACCACTTCTAAAATCTTCAGCAACGCTTACAGTTATTTGAATTTATATGCAGTCTCCTCCAAATGGTTGGTGATGAATGCCACACAGACAGTTCAACAGACCATTTCTTCGTTGACTGTCAATCAATTGACCTTTGGAACAGGAGCAGGGTGGGTTCAATTTGGACCTGTTCAAGCCTCTATCGTCTCTTCCATTCAAGAACAAACCAATGCGGCGTATATTAACAATCTTTACATTGGAACACAATCCACAGTCAATTCTGCTCAGTACAATGGTCTCTTTGGAAACTATAACAACACTGTCTTGGCTGAGATATCCACAGGAGCAGGAACCCAGGAATTCTTAATTTTCAAAGGATCCTCGGCATCGGACAGAGTTCGTGTCCAAACTACGGGGAACTTTGTGATTGAAACCGGTGTTTCAGCCAGACTCTGGTCCAATACAACGATACCTACATTGTCCAATGCTACCCCTTCGTTTATTATTAATTCATCATCGAATGTGGGTATTCAAACGGCTTCTCCAGGAGCTACTTTGGACGTAGCAGGAACAGGGCGATTTGTTACGTTGAGTTCATTGGCTCTTTACGCATCGTCTATTGTGGCCCCGTAT
>JACCDP011086084.1_pt1 | contig 17458 bp, 7 predicted proteins | sample 7445841 | NCBI WGS metagenome assembly JACCDP01 (sample SAMN15323441, study PRJNA562643) | freshwater metagenome | isolation source: river surface water | place: USA:Blue River Watershed | collected 2017-08-17 | reverse complement strand
GCATTACATCTGTTAATTTCCCTGTATAATAAATCCCATAAAGTTTGTAATTCTCCTAAAGAGGAATTCAACCCAATGTCATAAGTATCATAGGGGCTTCCTGTTTGAGATGTTTGTGAAGGGAAAGCAATCGTACCAAACCAACCGCCTGATGAAAACATATCTGTTCCATTGAGGGTTGGAATACGCACCTGCGCGATATCCCTAAGCAAAGGATAACATGAAGTTACTAAAGTTTCATATCCAGTTGCTGTGGTATAATAATTATCCGTAGTTCTATTACTTGGATTATACTCATCCAAGAACGTTTTTTTACAACCTGTAATAACCAAGGCTATTATCGCGACTGTAAGTATGAATCGAGTTGAAAATATTTTTTTCATAATTGTGTAATTTAAAAATTGATGTTTTAGAATCCGATGTTTAAACCGACTGCATAAGTAATGGTTGGAACATCATCAATATAGGTTGATGAATTATATTCAGGATCAAGTCCATTATACTTAGACCATACCCCTGGATTTATAATTTGACCGTATATTCTAATCCGCTCTATTTTTTTCTTAAGTACACTTGCTGGTACGTTATAACCTAAAGTGATATCAGAAAGTCTTAAAAAACTTGCAACTTCATAGTTTCTTGCACCTCTATATGGCTGCGGAACGCCTGGACCATAAAAATCATTGGTTGGATTATTCTTTGTCCAATAGTTCATTACCACATGGTTATATCTGCTTCCTGTATAGTCGGCCATAGTTCCACCTAACATTGCGTTATTAAACATAGTACCATTTCTGTAATACAGCAAAAATGACATATCAAAGTTTTTGTAAGTAAATCTGTTGGTCATACCCAAAATAAAATTAGGTAATTGTGAGCCCAACCAAACACGGTCATCCTTACCCGTTGAATTTGATATTACACCATCATTGTTGGTATCTTCCACTCTTACTGATCCTGGCATTTGACCATATGATTTTGCCATGGTACTATCTTTTAATTGCCAGATACCTGCAAATTTATAATCAAACAATGACCTTACTGGCTTACCCACAAATAAGGAACTACCAATAATAGCATTTACCCCATTTGCAAGTGATTCAATGCGGTTAATATTTTTAGAAAAATTAATATTGGTTGACCAAGTAAAGTTTTTGGTTTCAATATTCTTAGAATTAATCATGATTTCAATACCCTTGTTAGATACTTGACCTACATTGGTAGTTACTGTTGAGAAACCTGTTGATGTTGGAAGTGTTTGGTTTAAAATCAAATCCTTGGTGTTTCTTTTGTATACCTCAACAGTGGTTGTGATACGATTATTAAAAAAGCCCATGTTTAAACCTAAGTTTAATTCCTGACTTCTCTCCCATTTAAGATTTTTATTACCAATTGCGGAAGGTGCAAATCCGCCGAACGCTGTAGCACCAAAACTATAGTTAGTTGTTAATAAACCTGCTTGCGTGCTATATGCAGCAACGTTAGAGTTACCCACTTCACCATAGCTCACACGTACTTTTAAATCAGAAAATACATTTAAATCTCTAATAAAATCTTCATCCCCTGCTTGCCATGCAAAAGCACCAGAAGGGAAAAACGCCCATCTATTTTCCGGTGCAAGTTGCGAAGCGCCATCCGCACGACCCGTTAAGGTTAATAAGTATTTTTCATTAAAAGTGTAGTTAACACGAGCCATATAAGATTCAAGCTGTTGGCGTACAAAAGTACTACCTGCAGTAACGACTCCTCCAGTTCCTAAATTATACCAAAGAGACTCATAGGGAAGATTCGTTGCAGCAATAGAATAAGTTTCATACGTATTTTTATATGCACTTTGTAATGCAGTTGCGTTTAACTTATGTTTCCCTTTTGTTAAGTTATAAGATAACTGATTATCTAAAGTATATGTACTCCAATTTCTGTATTGAAAGTTGGATCTTGGTGGATTTAATAATTGAGATTTGGAAAGTGTATTTCTAAACTCGCCGTTTCTTTCATCAATGGTTGATGCAGAGAATGATGATTTAAAAGTTAATCCTTTTGCAAGTCCCACTTCAACAAAGCCATTTCCCATTGAATTACTAAATGTGGTGGTATTTTGATAGATAGTAGGATCGGCATCAATCAATGGGTTAGGCACCTGGTTATCTTTAATGCCCATCCAAACAGATAATCCATTCCATGGTCCAATAGCTAAATCAAATGCCTCACTTGGATTCACGATATCACTATAATTAACTACCCCGGTTGGTCTTGCTCTGTAAGCAGAACGAAGCACTTCCAAAGAACCCGTTGGATTGGTACTATAGTTAATGTAAGCGGTGAAGCCTACACGAAGCCAATTATTTAATCTACTATCTAATGCAGCATTCAATGAATATTTTTTAAATGAGGTTACTGGGATATTACCATCTTCCTGCACATAACCGCCAGAAAAACGATAAGTAGTACCCGCATTTCCGCCAGTCACTGCTACCGTTGTATTTGCAGTGATGCCTGGTTGCGTTACTAATCCAACCCAATCAGTAGATTTTCCACCATTAATCATGGCCATCTCACTTGCTGTGAAAGTAGCAGCAGTTCCACCATTTAATACAGCGTCATCAACTGCTGATTTATAAAATTGTTGTGCATTTTGTAATTGAATTAAATGTCCAGGACGCTTACTTCCAAAATAAGAATCAAGCGTAACTTTTGGTTTACCAGCAATCCCTTTTTTAGAAGTGATGATGATAACACCGTTCGCACCTCTTGCACCATAAATGGCGGTAGAAGATGCATCTTTTAAGACATCAATGGATTGAATATCCTGCGGATTAATATCACGCAATCTTGCACCAATCACTCCGTCAACAACAACCAATGGTTCCGTTGCACCCGTGATGGTATTTTGTCCACGAATATCAATACTAAAAGCTTGCCCTGGCTTGTTACTATTTTTTGTAACAACCACCCCAGTCACTTGCCCTTGTAATGCTTGCGTAGCGTTAGCTGGGTTACTACGAACAATATCTTTTGTACTAATAGAACCTACGGCACCCGTCAAATCTTTTTTACGAACTGAGCCATAACCCACGACTACTACATCTTCCAATGATTTATTTTCAGTGACTAACTGAACCTTAACCTCATTTTGATTAGTAATAGCTAATTCCTGTGCAGTATATCCCACAGAATTAATCACTAAAGAAACCTTACCAGTTGGTAAAGAAATAGTGAATTTACCATTCGCATCCGTAACGGTGCCCTTGGTTGAATTTTTTTGTGTGACACTAGCGCCTACTAAAGGAACACCGTTATCACCAACAACAGTACCAGACAATGGACGGGTTTGGGCCCATGCAATGCTAGCAAGAAAAGTTAACGACATCATCGTCAAGAGAATTTTTCTCATGGTTTAGCAATTTTAATTTTTAGAAGCAAATAATATAATATACAATTATTTTAAAATATAATAAACATATATTCAATCTGTAAGTTAAATAATTTTTCTGATTTTTAGAGTTAGCACCGCAGAATTCACGAAATCGTTTTCGTAATATTTGTGCAGGGATTTAAACACGCAATAACCCCGCTTTTGATAAATGGGTGACTGGCTTATTGTCCCAAAACAATTCAAAGTCAATTAAGCCGGATTGCGTATAACTATTTTTCACATCAGCTAATAATAGCCCATTGGAATTTTGAATATTGATTTGAGAAAGTAGTTTTAATAACCATGCCCCTTTATCACTTGCTACATTTATGCTAAAGGCATTTTTATTGGATTGAAACTCCATCGTCATCTCTTCCCACTTATTTCCTTTTTTTGATTTCTGAATAATCGTGGTATTAGGTAAAACACCTAACCAAATCACCTTATAATTAGTGGATGTATTTAAATCAGGTTCCGTAATTGCTTTTTGTATGAAGTGAGGTGCAATCGTTGTATTAGGCACTTTAAAATCAAACCATTTTTGTAATGAAAATTCAAAACAATTCCCATGCATGTAATTAAACAATGCTTTTTTTAATCCAAAACCAAATAATTCGTGATCGGCGCCAGTAGGATCAGTATGTGCAATATCATTGTTCGCGAAAGTTCCAATTTTATCGGATACTTTTTTTACCAAAAACTTCTCAGGCGCCAAACCTACGGGACTATGTGCCGTCATGGTAAACAAATGCCAAAAAGCAGATTGTAATACTTCTGTTTCAAATAACTGCCTGACCATTTCCAAGGAGTCAATGGTTTCTTGTACTGTTTGTGTTGGAAAACCATACATTAAATAAGCATGCACCATAATACCTGCTTCTGAAAAATGTTTGCTTACTTTAGCCACCTGTGCAACAGTAATTCCTTTTTGTATGAGTTCCAACAATCGGTCTGAGGCAACTTCAAGACCACCGCTCACTGCAATGCATCCTGATGCTTTTAATAAATAACAAAGATCTTGCGTAAAGCTTTTATCAAATCGAATATTAGCCCACCAACTTACCACTAATTTTCGTTTAATAATTTCAATGGCTACCGCTTTCATCATCGATGGTGGCGCAGCCTCGTCAACAAAATGAAATCCATTTTGTCCTGTTTTATTAATTAACTCCACCATTCTATCCACCAATAAACTAGCGGATATAGGTTCGTAGCTTTTAATGTAATCTAAGGAAATATCACAAAATGTACATTTTGCCCAATAACATCCATGCGCCATGGTTAGTTTATTCCATCTACCATCACTCCACAAACTATGCATAGGATTGGCTATTTCAATGACAGATATATATTGATCCAATAAAAGCCCTTCATAATCAGGCGTCCCCACCTGCCCTTGTTTATAATCAGTACAGCTGGTATTATTAATATAAGTGACTGTATCATTTACCACTGTATAGCAACGCTTTAATTCATTGAGCTGCTTTTTTCCATTAATATGTTCAATTAAAATTTCCAATGGCGCTTCTCCATCATCTAAAGTGATAAAATCATAAAATTCAAATACGCGAACATCACTCAGTGAACGCAGCTCCGTATTTGCAAAACCACCACCCATGGCAACTTTAACATGCGGCCTGTTTTTTTTAATCCACTGACCACACCTTAGTGATGTATATAAATTACCTGGGAACGGCACTGAAATGCAAACCAATTTTGGCTGCACTTGATCTATACGATTCGCGAAAATTTTAATTAATATTTCATCCAAATAAGTATAAGGTAATTGTAGTGCGTTGTATAATTCATCAAATGAATTCGCAGATCTCCCTAAGCTTTCCGCATATCGACTAAATCCAAAATGTGGATCGACCGTTTCCTTAATCAAATCACCCAAGTCCTCTAAATACATGGTGGCAATATGCTTGGCCCTATCTTGTTTGCCCATACTACCAAATGCCCAGTTTAAATCATCCATTTGCGCAAAGCGATTTGCTTCTGGTAAAAATTGTCGGGTACAAATGGTATGCGCTAATGTATTTTGTTTGCCCTGTAAAAACTGTATAACGTGGTCAATGGTTTGAATATAGGTGTCGCGTAATGCAATCATCCGCAAGCTATTTCCTGAAAGTGTTAGGTCACTGGATTCGGTTTTTGCTTGAATGGTTAAAAAAAGTTTTTCAAGCCCTTTTTTGCTAAACAATTCCATGGTGACTTCAATACCTAAATCAGCTTGAACAGTAGCAATATTTTTTGTATTAAAAAACCCTTTCAAATACGCAGTAGCCGGATACGGTGTATTTAATTGCGTAAAAGGAGGTGTTATTAATAATACAGGTGCTTCCAAAACAATAATTTATAGGTAAAATTAAGGATTCGGGGCGGCAGTAATGCGATTTATCCGTATAAAGTTTTAACTAAATAAACGAATCAGCGGATGGAATATCTGATGCCTTTTTAAAAATTTATCTAATGCCAACAATTTCAATTTTGGAATATACTCATTAAACAACTTGATCCTACTAGTAGAAAAAATATAACTTTTTGTAAAACATTATTTAACTTCCTTTAATAATCAATATCCTTATAATGAAAATTAAAAGCAACCTTTTATTATACAGCTGCCTATCTGTATTTTTTCAACTTTTGTTGATCACGGCAAATTCACAAACCCCCATACTTCTTTGGGAGAAAATGGCCAATGGCGTTTGGAAAGCAAAAATAGGCAAGCCTGAAACCAACAACTTATTAAGTATCTCCGAATCAAAGCCTAAAACATCCGCTATCAATGAAATGAGTGCAGTAGCATTTCCACTTAGCCCTAATGAAATAAAATTTGAAATTTTTGACGGTAAAACTTATTTAAGATTTCCACTAGAAAAAGCGGAAAAAATATTTGGCTTAGGATTGAATTTTAAAACCGTGGAACAAAGAGGCCGAATACTTCGACTACATGAGGACCATTATGACGGCGTGGACAACGGCAGATCACATGCACCCATCCCCTTTTATGTTTCCTCCAAAGGCTATGGTGTATTTATAAATTCAGCAAGGTATATTGACATATGGGTAGGCACTGGCGTTCGGGTGGATAGTAAAAATCCACCTGTAGTGCGTGACCGAAATACGGATCGCAAGTGGTCGGCTGCGCCCTATTCAGATAATGTAGAGGTGCTCATTCCGGCGGAGGGCGTTGAACTTTATGTATTTGGTGGTCCAAGTACACTTGATGCTGTAAGCCGATTTAATTTATACCAAGGTGGTGGATGTTTGCCCCCAAAATGGGGCTTGGGATTTTGGCATCGTACCCCTACTTTATTTAATGACCAACAATTACTAGCCGAAGTGGAAGGTTTTACCAAACACCAATTTCCATTGACAGTAATTGGTTTGGAACCTGGTTGGCAAAGTAAGGCCTACCCATGTACTTACGAATGGGATAGCACACGTTTCCCTGATCCAAAAGGGCTGATTAGCAATTTAAAAACTAAAGGGATTTACACCAATCTTTGGATCAACCCCTACCTATCGCCTGATGCGAAAATATTGCCAGCATTGAAACCATACACTGCATCGCACACGGTTTGGACTGGATTTATTCCTGATTATTCCATGAAACAAACCAATACCATTATTGGAAATCACTTTCAAAAAAATTTACTAAATATTGGGGTGAGTGGATTTAAAATGGATGAAAATGATGGATTTGATTTTTGGTTATGGCCAGATGTCACCAAGTTTCCTTCCAAAATTCCAGCCGAAGTGATGCGACAAACTTATGGCGTGATGATGCAAAAATTAAACACTAATTTATTTCGCGCAAACAATACGCGCACTTATGGTTTGGTTCGCGCTAGCAACGCAGGTGCAACAGCATTTCCGTTTGTAATTTATAATGATTATTATAGTCATCGCGATTTTATAACCGCACTTATTAATAGTTCATTTATAGGCACTTTATGGACCCCTGAAGTACGAAGTTCAGGTTCAGCCGAAGATTGGCTAAGACGTATGCAAACGGTTTGTTTTTCCCCTATGGCAATGTTAAATGCATGGGCAGATGGCACCAAGCCTTGGACCTTTCCCGAAGTGGAAAAACAAGTAGCCGATGTCGCTAATTTAAGAATGCAATTAATCCCATACTTATATACTTGTTTTGCAGAATATGCATTTTATGGTCGCCCCCCATTTAGGGCAATGAACTTAGTAGATGGATTTGCGGCAATGAGTAAAGAAGATAGCGCAAAATTAGACGCTGAGAAAAATCCTTATAAAATGGCTGCAAAAAAAGAAATTAAGGACCAATACATGGTAGGTGATCAATTATTAATTGCGCCTTTATTTACTGGAGAAACCAGCAGAAAAGTAATTTTACCTGCAGGAAAGTGGTACGATTTTTATACAGGTAAATTGGTGGGCGAAGGTGAAGTAATCACCGTCACCCCTGGATTAGACCATATCCCTGTATTTGTTCGTGATGGTGGTATTGTTCCAATGACCAATAGCAATACAGTAGCTGAAGGAAAATATGATTTAATCATTAAACATTATGGAGATAAAGAAGCAAGCTACCGTTTATATGATGATGATGGTAAAACTTATGACTATGAACGCGGAGCTTATTCCTGGAGAACAGTAACTATTAAAAGAGATAAAAATGGCCAATTGGTTGGTGCCATTTCAGCAGGAGATAAAGGGAAGCCCAACAATATCGGCAAAGTAAGTTGGGAGTTTATAACAAAATAAAAGTTGCTGGACTCAACGTCCGATTTTGTGTCTGTGTCGTCCTAAATAAAAAAGCCTTTCCGAAATCGGAAAGGCTTTTTTAATATCGAACACGCTTTAGTAGCGTATACTATTTTTTCTTTAAAATTAAGGTATAAGTACCGAATGAACCTTGATCCACTGTGTAAGCAATCGCAAGTGTGATTGTTTTGCTACATGGTGCAACAACACTTGTAGAACTTGCGGAAACTGCCATATTTGGATTAGTATAAGCTAATTGCCAAGTAAAAGCATTACCCACTTTTTGTTTTGTAATAGTCGCTTGGTTATTCAATGTGTTAATATTAACAATAATTGGTAAAGGACTAGTTACATAAGGATTAATGAATGAGAATGAGCTATTGCTGATTTTTGTGAACTTGACAATTTCACCTGGACTAAAATCACCAAATCCATCTGAAACAACCACAAAGTCCCCTTCGTAAATTGCTGGATCATAAGCACAAATTGCAGCGAAACGAGCAAAATCACTATATAAAGGGAATGCTATAATACCAGGACCATTACCTAATCCTGTTGCTGGGAATGCTTCATATTTATTTACACCAACATATAAGTCAGGAGCAAAATCATAAGTATCGCCCAATGCAACAGCAACACCAAATAAGGCTGCGATGTCAGCAGAGGTAACTGTTAATGAATATGGAAGTGTTGTCACATCTTTTTTTATCACTTTTACATTGGCATTAGAACCATTTTTTCTTACTACGATGTCCACTTTGTCTGGAGGAGTAGCTCCAGGAAAGTAAAGTTCCACTTTAAATTTACCTGAGAAACCTGCAAGGTTTAACAAATCAATTGCTTGCGACCCAGTAGATTCAATTTTTGTTGATACCACTGGTACATCTTTGATTACAACACTTTTCCTCACTCCTCCGTCATCCTTCTTACAACCAGCGAAGGCGATCATAAGACCTAAGGTTAAGGCCGCAAATATGTTTATTTTTCTATTTTTCATAATCTATTAATTTTATTTTAATATATCAAACGAGTATATAATTATTATCCAGCTGGTTGCCAAAATACACGATAAGATTCTGGTACTTTTTGTGGTGGTGAACTAGAATTTAATTGTAACTCATTTGTACTAAATGGTAATGACCAAGGGTATGCTCTATCATTAGCTACAGGAACAGTCTTTGGTTCCGGAGTAGTAACACTTGTAACAGTACCAATGGGCGCTGGTGAAAATAATACAGGGAACTTAGTTCTTCTGTAATCTGTCCAGTTATCTACAGGATTTTCGATTCTGTTGATCCATTTTTCAGTCATAATAAATTCCAATCTTTTTGAAGCAGTTGCAGCTTTATCATATGCAGCTAATACAGCAGTTTTATAGGTTGTAGTAGCAGCTAAGGTTGCAATTGCAGGAACCACTTGTGGCGCACCTGCAGAAGCTGGCTTTATAAAGTTGGTGATAATATGATCCATTTGTAAGAATGACGCATCAAGTGCGTTACTAAATACTGTTCTTTCATTTCCAGTTACAACACCTGCATTGATCAATTCTGCTTCAAGATATAATCTGTCCGCATAAGTAATAAATTGGTGAGGAAGTGCACCAGTTCCAGCATTAATCGCTCCTAATTGTGTAATAGTTTTTGCACCACCGTCCTCATATCTACCACCTGCTGGGTATAAACCTAACAAAGAGTAAGTTGCACTATTTGATCCATCACGACAAGGACCATTTGATCCGAATAAAATTGTGATAAAACCGCCATCACGATAATCAGTACAGTTTTCAGGTGTACCTGTTGCTGATTTTTGATTATAGATGTAGTAAGGAATTCTTGGATCTGAAATATTAGTTAAAATATTTGGATTTCTACCTTTCATGATTTCATATAACCAAGGGCTAAATAACTGAGAACCACGTTGTGTAGCGTTATAATCACCATAAGCAGGGTGTCTGTCATCTGTAGTACCGAAAGGTCCGTAAGGCAACATAAAACTTTCTGCTTGTGAATTGATTAAAGTAGAAGGAGACGCTAATAAGGCAGTTACTTGTGCTTTTACATCTTGTACCAATCTAACTTGCGTATACAATTTTAATTTAAGTGTATTCGCTGCTTTAATCCAGTTAGTGGTATTTCCTTTATAAATATAATCGTCATTTCCTGGCTTTGAAGCATTTGGTGCTTTGTTGTTGATATCAGCAATACCTTCGTCAATCAATTTAATTAATTGCGGATAGATATCCGATCCTTTATCAAACTTTGGTTGTTTAATTCCTACATCAAATTTATTGGATTCGGTAAAAGGACAATCCCCATAAACGTCAACTAAAACGCTGAATGCATAAGCTTTCAAAATTTTAGCTACACCCGCATAAGTATAACGCGTTTCCGCAGTTCCTTGCTTAATGATTACATCCAAATCCTTGATAGCTCCATATAAGCCTTCCCATCCAGCAGATCCAGCACCGTATCTGTCAGCGCCCACACGACCAGTTATTTGGTGTGTATACACTGAAGCGATGTTTCCAAGTCCTGATCCTAATGCTACGTTTCCAGAAATTGTCAATTCTGCATTACTTAACAATAAAGACACAGGCACTGCAGTTGGACTGTTAAGGTTTTTATTTACGTCAAGGAATTTTTGACAGCTTGGTAAAACAAGCGCAAACATTACCAATGCGGTAAAAGTTTTTATATAATATATTTTCTTTCTCATAGTTGAAAATTTAAGTATGATGATTAGAAAGTTATGTTTAAGTTAAGACCGAATCTTTTAGTACTTGGAGCACCACCAGTTTCTACACCTTGCGCTGTACCAGAAACTACTGAGTTGATATCTGGATCGAAGTGTGTGTATTTAGGTACATTAGGTGCCAAATACCAAAGGTTACGACCACTAAATGAAAGTGTTGCAGCAGATAGTTTTAATCTCTTTAATAAGCTAGGAGATACATTATATGCTAATACAATCTCTCTTAATCTATAAACAGTACCATCAAATACAGAGTATTCAAACGCACCATTTGTTGCGAAAGTTGCACCGGTACCAGCTGGTGAGAAATACAAGTCATTGGTTGTCAATCTTGTTTGGTTAGGTACCATTTGACCATTCACCAATAAAGGAACATAATGGTTTAAACCATCTTTACCAGGTACTGGAGTTGCACTACCATAAACCCCTTCAACAACTCTATTTTTTTCTCTGTCCTCATTATCCTTAGTAACACCACGACCTAACATACTGTTGATGGTTTCAGTGTAGAAATCACCGCCTTTGGTCATATCCCAAAGCACACTTAATTCAAAGGCTTTGTATGCAAATCTGTTGGTAATACCTATTTTATAATCCGCATTTGGATCACCCACCATTTGTGGATTTGGATCAACAAATGGAGCACCATTAGAAGGGTTGATGATTAATCGACCATCATCAGTACGCGCTGAACGACTACCTCTTAAATAACCATAAGGGAAACCAGGTTCAATCCAGTTGTAACCACCAATGATATCTCTTGTTAAGCCAGGTACTAATTTTTCAACTGTGTTTATGTTTCTCGTAAAAATGGTTCTTACATTCCACTGGAAATCTGTTTTTTCAACAATTTTTAAATCAACAGCTGCTTCCCAACCTGTATTACGCACCTCACCTAAGTTAGTATAGAATGAACTGAAACCTGTTGTTTGAGGCAACCCAATCGCATAAATCAAATTAGTAGATTTTTTATCATACCAAGTCAATTCAGTCATGATACGACCACCTAAGAAACGCATTTCAGAACCAAGTTCTAATTCCTGTGTAAACTCAGGTGTCAAATCTGGGTCGTAGTTAGAACTACCTCTTGAAGCCAAAGATTGACCTTGGAAACCTGCAGAGTTCAATCCGAAGATAGCCTCACCATTTCCAGGTGCAGCATCATTACCCACTCTTGCAAAACCTGCACGTAATTTACCATAATCAATAATACCTTTCTTCACCTTAAATGCATCTGTCCAAATTAATGAAGTAGATACCCCTGGGTAAAAATATTGTGCATTTTTATAAGGAAGTGTTGAAGTTAAATCCGTTCTTCCAGTAAAGTTGATGAAAGCGAAACGTCTGTAATCTAATGACGCCTCACCGAAGAAACCAACCAATCTTCTTTTTGATCTGCTATCACCACTAAAACGTTGCGTTGCAGTATTTGTAAGATTAAATAAACCTGGAATTACAAAGTTCACACCTTGTACTTGTTGTGCTCTTGACATTCTCTGGTTGATATCATTACCTAATTTCATATCTAAACTCCAATCATCGTTAATTTTTGGCGTATAAATCGCTACTAAAGTAGATTGTAATTCTTGTTGTCTGTTCACTACCTCGGTAATGTTACCTAATAGATTATCTGTTCCTCCATATGAAGATTTATTAATGATTTGATCCCTGTATAGCGCGTAACTGTTCACACCCGCGTTATAATCTATTCTGAATTTACTATTGAATTTGTAAGAAGCTCTTAAAGTTGCTACCAAACGATCATCAATTGAAGTGATGGTGTTATTCTTAGCAGCCCAAATTGGGTTGGTATATTGTCCATCATTAAAACCAATTTGTGCACCAGCTCTGTTTTCACTAGGAAAGCCTGCGATATCCCAGTTTCTAGCCTGAGTAAAGGTACGACCCCACTGAGAAATGAAACTTTGAGCAGCTCCTATAAATCCACCTAATTGTTCTGCCCTAGCATATGATATACTAGATCCGATGGTTAATTTTCCAATGTTAGTTTGACCACCGACACTAATATTGTTTTTCTTGTAACTCGTATTTGAGATATAACCTTTTTGATCTACACGAGAAATAGTTACGTTAAATAATGTATTTCCTTCCCCACCACTTAAACCTACTGAATTCTCAAATAAATTTCCTGTGTTAAATAAGGATGAAACGTTATTAGGATATGCTTTGTATGCAGCCATACCATTTGGAAATAATTCGGGATAAGAATTATACATAGTAGCCCAAGTAGTAGCTGGAATTGAATCCACCCCTGAAAGTGATCTACGAAGTACATTACCTGATCCATCATAAATATAACCAGAACCAAATTTACCACCCCAAGAACCATTGGCTCCTTGCACTCTAAAGTTGGCACCCGCGCCATATGTATTTTGAAACTCCGGTAAAGCAGCGATTGACTCTTGGCTATAACCTGCTCTATAAGTAACGTTTAATGATTTTTTCCCTTTTTTAGGCGCACCTGATTTAGTTGTAATCAATAAAACTCCGTTTGCCGCTCTTGATCCGTATAATGAAGCAGCTGCAGCACCTTTTAAGATGTTGATTGATTCAATATCATTCGGGTCAATATCGCCAAAACCAGAACCATAAGCACCACCACCACTAAATGGGTTTGAAGTATTTATCACTGGATTACTATAAGGAATACCATCCACAACGATCAAAGGCTCACCACCATTAAAAGAGGATACCCCTCTAATTTGGATACGGCTAGCCGCACCTGGAGCACCTTGTCCTGATCTAATATCAACACCTGGAACTTTACCAGCAAGTCCTTTCAAAACGTCTGGTTCTGATTTTTGTAAAACTGTTGTAGGATCCACTTTCGATACCGCATATCCTAATGCTTTATCCGAACGTCTAATACCCATCGCAGTTACCACTACTTCAGACAAATTAGATCCTGTAGAAGTAAGTGTAACGTTAATTACATTACTCGCTCCGACAGTAATTTCCCTTGTGCTAAATCCAACACTAGAGAAAACTAATACGTTTCCTTTTGCTGCGCTGATCTTATAACGACCTTGGTCATCAGCTGCAGTTCCCTTGTTTTTGTTTGTTTTAATTACAACAGATGCAGAAGGAATGGGAGTTCCTTTGTCATCAGTAACCCTACCGGATATGGTCAGGTCTTGAGACTGGCCCGCAATTGCAAAAAGAAGCATTGCAGCAACGAGACTAGACAAGATTTTTCTCATGTTAGTTAATTTTAAATTTAATAACCATTTTTATTGGAAGGTCAAATATAATAAAGAAATGTTAATATTTGAAAAATAATAATTAAAAAACATTGATGACGATCATTACTAACTAATTGATTATCAATTAAAAAAATGAAAGTTTATACTACCCGCATTTTAAAATAATAAGATGTCTTTTTTATAAAAATCAAGTTTCTGCCGGACTGATTTACACAATCTACTGTTTATGAACTAGTTGCATTATGTCAATTTGAAATTGGTACCTTTAATCTAATTCACTTTTTTATTGTCTAAAACGCCTATGGAAATTAATAAAAAGCAATAATTTCCCAAAAACGATAGCTTACCCCACATAAAAAATTCAAAAATTGACCAACCCAATTAATAAAAGAATAAAAGTGCTGTTTATTTTAATTGGCACTAGTGCAATGACCAACAAATTAGTTGCACAAAAACTTGCAATAAATAATTTAAAGGATAAAGAAATTTACCGAACCATCCGAAATACAACTAGTCCTTCCAATGGCGAATCCCCTAAATTTAATTCCCCTAGTTTTCAATGGCCTGCCAAAAAAAATGTAAGCTATAGTATTCGAATTTCAACTTCAAAGAAATTCGATCAAGCATTGATCGAAAAAACTAATATTACATTTGCAATATTTAATCCACATCAACAATTAACACAAGGAAAATGGTACTGGCAATATAAAATAAATCAAGAAAATTGGAACCCTATAGATTCATTTGAAATCAATACTTCCACGCGAATTTTTCCAACTGTTTCGATCGCAAAAATTATAAATAATATCCCTTCTGCGCATCCTCGAGTTTTAATCAATAAATCTGAAATAAATGATTTTAGAATAACTGCAAGTAAAACAAAAGAAGCAAGTGCAATTATAAAGGAAGCGAATAAAATTTTAACTATTCCTATTCCTAAAGAAGGGGATGCATTACCAAAATACCAAGGAAAAGATAAATTCGAAAATGAAAAAATTGCATCCCTTGCAAGTAAATGGAGTGGAAGAAAAGTACAGGAAACATTAAATATTTTTTCACAAGCCTTTATACTCACTGGTGATGTAAAATATTTTAAAGCCGCTAAATTATGGATGTTAGAAGTGGCCACCTGGGATCCGATGGGGCCTTCACATACCAACAATTTTGCCGACGGTGGTATTATGTCAAGTTTGGCCATAGGATTGGACAGTTTTTGGGATTTATTGACGGAATCCGAGCGAAATCAAATCAAGAAAAATATAAGTACGCGTGCCGATCAATTTTATAAATTATGGTTGAATCAAGTGGAAGCAAGATCCTCTTCCATGCATGTGTGGCAGCATATCATGCACAATTTATTGGAAACGGCATTGGCATTAAAAGGAGAACACCCTACGGCTGAAAATTGGATCGAATACATTTATGAACTCTGGATTGCGCAATCACCTAAAATGGCCGAAGAGGATGGTGCATGGATTAATGGCAGTGCCTATTTTGGCATGAATGCATTAAGCTTAATTGACATTCCCACCATATTTAAAAAATTATCTGGCGTCGATTTCATGACAGCACCTTGGTTTCAAAATAATCCAAAATGGTTGATTTATTCTTTTCCGCCGAATTCCACTTCTGATGGTTTTGGTAATGATGGCGAAAGATATAAATTTCCTTGGATCAATTATGCAGGATATACAGACGCACTTGCAAGATTAACAAATAATCCATCTGCAACCTGGTATGCAAATGCAGTGTCAAAAAGTGTAGGAAAAGAAATTGCTGATGATGCAGAATTCAGATGGTTTCGCATTCGCGATGGAATAAAAAAAACAACCGCTTTAAATCCATTACCATTTAAGCAAGATGCATTTTTCCCTGAAGTGGGCGTTGGATATATGCATACAAATGTGCAAGACACAAAAAATGATTTGATGCTTTCATTACGCAGCAGTCCATTTGGCCCCATGTCACACACACATGCCGACCATAACACTTTTAATATTGCTTATGGTGGTAAAAGATTATTTTATAACACAGGCTATCGACCAGCGATGGGCGATCCCCATTTTTTAGGCTGGTACAAACACACGCAAGGACATAATGGCGTTTTGATTGATGGTCATGGACAACCATTTAGTGATGGCGCATTTGGTTGGATCCCAAGAAATATACAAGGCGAACAAATTTCATATGCAGTGGGTGATGCCTCAAATGCCTATTCGGGTATTGTAGATGGAAAAGAAATTGACCATGGTATGAAATTATTTAGAAGGCATTACCTAATGTTGCGTCCTTCCATCATTATAATTTACGATGAACTAGAAGCAGATCATGCTGCTGAGTGGAGTTGGTTATTACATAACTATAATGGGTTTACCATAGATGCTAAAACACAAACTGTTTTTGCAGAGAATGAATCAGCAAAAGCCCAAGTAACTTTAATTAGCTCCAGCGATATTCAATTCAATGTAACAGATCAATTTTCTGTGCCAGTAGATAATTGGACCAATAAAATAAATGAAGATGGCGACACGCTCAGCTTTGTAAACCAATGGCATTTTAAAGCAACATCCAAACAAAAAACTGAAAAAATGCGCTATCTCTCGGTACTGCAAATAAAGCCTGATGGCCGTTTTGAAAATATAATCAAATCCACTGATAAGGGAGATATCACTGTTGGGAATTATCGTATAAAAGCAAACATGAATGTTAACGAAGCCGCACATATACAAATTAATAATATTGAAAATACTTTGAGTTTTGTTTCAAGCGGCACACTTATGTTTGAAAAAAATAAATACATTGGAACTGATATAAAAAGTGCCAAATTGATTGAAAAGAAAAATGGCAAAATTATTATTAAAGAAGTGTTGGACGAAATGCCTCCTGCTATGAAAAAAATGATGTCAAAAATTGTAAAAACTAAATAGTTGTACAAACTATTATCGCAAATAAAATTAAAATGAAAAAATCGCTGCAAAAAAAAATTATCCCTTACTTTGCCCTACTTGTTTTTATTACCATCGTCGGAATTATACCCTATAATAGCAATGCTCAAAATACAACGCCGAAACAAAAGCCCAATTTCATTTTTATTTTAATTGATGACTTAGGCTGGACCAGTAGTTCCCAATTAATGGATGGGAAAATAACAAATTCGAAAAGTGATTATTACGAAACACCCCAAATTGAAAAATTAGCAGCAAAAGGAATTCGATTTTCGAGTGGCTATGCACCATGTGCAGTATGTTGCCCAACGCGAAGAAGTATACAATTTGGACAAACCCCTGCACGCCAAGGTGATATCCTATTCCCGGAAAAATAT
>JACCDP010907490.1_pt1 | contig 17465 bp, 16 predicted proteins | sample 7445841 | NCBI WGS metagenome assembly JACCDP01 (sample SAMN15323441, study PRJNA562643) | freshwater metagenome | isolation source: river surface water | place: USA:Blue River Watershed | collected 2017-08-17 | reverse complement strand
TGGGTTTTATGCCTGGTGTGCCAATCCCTTGTCGGTTCGGAGCAAAGAGAGCCAAGCCATTACGAGCCAGATCAAGCAGTGCTGGCTTGAGAGTGGTGCGGTCTATGGCTATCGCAAGATCCATGACGATTTACGCAGCCTCGGTATTATGTGCGGACAGCAGCGGGTCAGAAGGCTTATGAAGATTGAAGGATTACGCTCCCAGTCTGGGTACCGGCGCAGGCCCAACAGCAAAGCCGGCGAGCCTGCAGCCGCAGCCCCCAATGTCTTGGATCGCCAGTTTGAAGTTGCCACGCCGAATGATTCTTGGGTGGTCGACATCACCTACGTCAAGACCTTCGAAGGCTGGCTGTATCTGGCAGTCGTCATTGATCTGTTCTCACGAGCTGTGATTGGCTGGTCGATGCAAAGTCGCATTGATAGAGAGCTGGTGATCTCAGCATTGCTAATGGCCATCTGGCGCCGACAACCCGAAGGCAAGGTACTGCTGCACTCGGATCAGGGCTGTCAGTTCACAAGCCATGATTGGCAAGACTTCTTAGAGGCTAACAACTTCACTGTCAGCATGAGCCGGCGTGGTAACTGCTATGACAATGCGGTTGTTGAGAGCTTTTTCCAGCTGCTAAAACGCGAGCGTATCAAGCGCAGAGTCTACGCAACCCGGGAAGACGCCCGGGCTGACATATTTGATTACATCGAGATGTTTTATAACCCCGTCCGGCGTCATGGTCACAACAATGGCCTTTCTCCGGTACAGTTCGAGAAGCAGTTTTCTGTGAGGCAGATTCGTGTCTAGGAAATTGGTAGCGATTCAACCTTTGCTTTTGGCTGAGAATACGACGTTGCGAGACACCGTTTGTCGGCTATTAAGGGAGGATTGGTCACCGGAGCAGATTTACGGGCGGTTAAGAGAGTCTCAACGGACTGGCGAACCTAAATTGTACGTGTCTCATGAAACACTTTACAAGTGGCTGTTTATTCACGCAAAAGGCGTATTTCAGGATGAGATCAAAAAGCACTTGAGGTTAAGAAGAATGTTTCGGCGTGCAAGATTGCACAGAGTATCGAGTAGAGAACAAGTTGCTGACGCGATTTCAATTCGGGAACGCCCGGCGGAGATCAAGGATCGTGCAGTCCACGGACATCGGGAGTAACCTGATCATTGGTGCAAACCATAGCGCCATCGCCACTGTCGTAGAGCGTCAGTCTCGGTTCACCGTACTTTGTAGAGTCAAAAACCGTAAGGCAAGTTCCGTCGTTAGTGCATTGACAGACCAAATGCTGCGCTTGCCTCAGCATTTACTTAAGAGTCTCACATGGGACCGCGGGCAGGAGATGTCGGCTCATAAAGCTTTTACACTTGGTACCGACATTATGGTTTACTTCTGCGATTTAAGTAGTCCTTGGCAGCGTGGTACCAATGAAAACACCAATGGATTACTACGACAGTATTTCCCAAAAGGTAGATCAATGGGAATGTACAATCAAACGCAGCTTAATGAGATCGCCTACGAGTTAATTACAAAGCCTCGCAAGACGCTCAGATTCAAGACCCCAGCAGAGGCTTTCAATGACGTATTGCACTGGCCCCTTGAATGCGCCCCCATTAAAAAGGGGGGATTACCGAATTAGGCGGTAGCATCAGTGTAAAATACCTCGCCTGCTGACGTAGCATGGATGCCTCCGGAAAATTCGTTGTGGTCGGGGCAGGTACAAATCTGGGGCAGCAGATCGGGAACAACGCGCGGTTCAGCGGTATGCCCACGGTGCAGATAGTCGTCGAAAGTCAGGCAATCGACTATTCCGATCGTGATTCCATACAATTCGTACATCAGCAGTCCAACCCGCCCGGGCGGGTAGCGATACAGCCTATATTCCTACTACCATTTCGTCTGCAATCTTCCAACGCTACTCCTTGGCAGAATTAAGTCTTGTCTTCGATATCGAGCGTAATGAGTATTAAGCCAGCCCCTTGAGTTTCTAAGATATTCAGAAAACATCAATAGTTTGTGATTTGAAACAATTGATCATTTTCATAATTGCACCGCATCTTGACATAGGTAAAAGAGGTTATGGCTGCACGACTTAGTCTCGTTAGAAGAATCCTCAGGAACTCAGTTTTTTCCATTGTTGACCAAGCATTTACCTTACTCTTTGGGTTGATATTCACGGTCTTGCTGGCGAGGTATTATGGGCCGGAGACACTGGGGCGGTACTCTGTAGCCATCTCACTGGCTAGCATCATTTCAGCTATTGCCAGTTTAGGCGTACAGATAACGGTCAAGCGCAGTATCGCGAGAAAGCCGATAAATGCCTCGTTCTATTTCCGTCAAGCGATGATCATTCGTCTATTTCTGACGCTACCGGTAAGTTTGCTGATCTGCATGCTCTTGATTGCCACTTTGGGGTACGATATTTCGGATTCCTGGTTGATGTTATCTACGACACTGTACGTTTTCTGTACGGGTATCTTGCTGCTCATTTCCGGGGTTCTCACTTCGATGCACCGGAACGATACGGTGTTGTATGTTAATCTTGCCAATAAGCCGATCTTGATCTTAGGGTTATATGGGGGTTTGGTAGCCTCCATGGGCATTGAGCCTTTGATGCAACTCATTGCGTTGTTATCCGTTTTGATCGTCGCTCTGGCAACTTGGGTGACGGGACGTATGGTGCGCACCGTCAGCCGTGGTGATATGCCATTTAGCCGCAAGGTCTATCTCAGGCGGCTGATCCTGACCTCAGCGCCGCTTTCCCTGGTGATGATTGCCGAGTATATAAATCTCAAAATTGATACCGTTTTGCTTTCAGTACTAGATTCAGACACATCGGTAGGCCTTTATGCGGCTGCCTTCCATATCCTTCTCGCCTTCATTTCATTGCCCTTGGCATTGATAAGGGTGTTCTTTCCCAACTTCGTGGAGATTCTAATTAGCAATTCGGTGCCGGCGATCAAGCAGACCATGGGGATCTATATCGCAGGGTTCTTGTTATACGCGTTTATTACTATTGTTGTAGTTATTCCCAGTAGCGACTGGATAGTAGCCCAGTTGTATGGGGAGAGGTTCCTATTGTCAAGCGGCATTCTCATATACTTGATTGTCGGTTTGCCAGTGATCGTCCTTAATCGGCTCTTCAATTACGTCATCGTTGCAATGAAGAGAAATCAGGAGTTTCTCGTTATTACGCTGATTGGTGCTATGGTGAATATTAGTTTGAATTTCTTACTTATTCCAATTTATTCAGTGTACGGCGCTGCCATAGCAACGGTTATTTCGGAGGCGTGCGTACTAGTTGGGGGTCTAGCAGTTGCACGAAAGCAATTACATGAAATCACAACTCGTTCTGTTCGCGTAGATTAAATTCTAATTTAATGGCACGCAAGAGCTCAACCTTCTTCGAAGATGTGCGGGAGAGGCAGTTGCAAAAAACTCTCTCGCATTTTCTAGGGTTGATTGCCATTACCTACGCGATTTTAGATGTTCCGCGCAGGTTCATGGGCGGATCCCCCGTAATATTATTACTGGTAGACGCAATTGTCCTAACGCTCTATTTCTATTATTTAAGTTTATTCGGGGTGAAAAAAGGTTGGCTTGATGGGATACGTTTTATGCCGTTTGAGTTCAAGGTCTTTTTTGTTGGACTGGCAATCCTCGTGTTTTACAGTTTGATCAACCCTGTTTACCAAAGCCTACTACTCAATGCGATGGCAATTCGCACCTACCTTCTACCTATTCCGATGGTGCTAATCGGATATCATTTTTTCAGATCTTGGTCTGATCCGTCGCTAGTTTCCAGGGTAGAGAAGTTTCTGGCTACCCTGGGTATCTTGGCCGCTACCTTAGCTTTTCTACAATTCGGTTTGAATTGGCTTGGTATAAAGTTTCTAACACCGCTTGAGCATGAATATCACAGCTTTTACCACTTTGAAATTGAGATGATTTCATCAACATTCGCAAGCGCGAAAAAATTCAGTCGATTCATGGTGTTTATCATGATCTTGTATTGGCTTACTCGAATTGAACAAAATAAGCCATTTGGTTTGGTCGGCCTTTACTTACTTGGATCGATTTTTGTATCAGGTAGCCGAGAGGGGCTGGTAATCGCAGTTCTATTCCTGGTCCTCGCTTCGGGCTTTAATTTCGCAAGGATGAAACGATCCCCTCTGCGATTACCGAGGTTGAGTCCGAGCGTCAAATTCCTAATGTTAATTCCACTTCTAATCGTCATTGTCGCTATACTATCTCACTTCAGTACGCGCGTGCAGTACTTCCTCGCCGCCGACGATCCGCTCAATTTCTTGATCAGGATTATTCAGTTTTTTCCATTGTTCGGGATCGACACGGATGCAAATGCCGTGCTTTATGGGGTTGGTGCGGCCCGATACGGTCAAGAATCACAACTCATCCCCGAGTTTCGCAACCTCATGGAAAGCATGACGGAGTCACTCTTTTCGACCAGTGTAAATATCGGCGAAACTTCGCTTGTCTTCTTTGATTCGGGTCTAACGAAAATTATTATTGAGTTCGGAATTGGTGGTATAGTGATCTGGGTGCTACCAATAGTATTCGTCATGCGTGTGATATTGCCCGTGGTGTTCCGAAATAATAGAGTGGCACTAGATTTCGGTCTAGCATACATGATCCTAGCCTACATGGTGTTTTTCCTGAAAGCGCATTCAGTACTGAGCGATCTTTTCCTCTCTTCGCTTTTCTATCTGCTACTTGGCGGTTTTGCGTATGCCCTCAAGCGCAGGGCTGAGAACAGTCGAAATACTCGGTGGAGAGGCGGGAACTTTCGTCCTCCGTCCGGGACAATTTCGGGCTCTACTGAGTGAGAACCGTTCTAATTTTCTGCGATTATTTCTTTCCTGGATATAAGGCAGGTGGCCCAATAACTACGCTTTCTAGTCTTATTAGTGGGATTCAGCATCTAACTAGGGTATGCGTCATTACAACGGATCGAGATTACCTTGATGGCCAACGTTATTCAGAAGTAGATCATTATGGTTGGAATGACCTCGGCGGCTACACGGCTCGGTACCTCAATCGAGAAAATACATCCTTAAAAGTCTTATCCAAGATTGTTGCCGAAGTCGAGCCAGATACTATTTATCTGAATAGCGTGTTTTCTTACTCTTTTTCAATTCGCCCACTCCTTGGCCGCCGAATTGGCAGGATCAAGGTTTCGCGCTGGGTGTTGTGTCCAAGGGGAGAGCTGAATGAGGCAGCTCTTGAGAAAAGCACGTGGAGGAAACTTTTGTTTCTGACCGTTGCAAAGTGGTTCGGATTATACGAGGGTATCACCTGGCAGGCCACTAATGAGCACGAATACGCCAGAGTAAAAAAAGTCATGGGGGCTCACGCAATCGCTACTCAGGTTGAGAACTTATCTCGACTCGTTGATGACGATCATGTATCAAGGTTGATGAAAAAGGAACCCGGCCGCTTGGAGATAATCTTTGTTGCGCGAATCAATCGTCATAAGAACCTGCTGTTATTGCTAGAAGCATTAGCCGACGTTGATGGAGACGTGGGTCTGCGAATTTACGGTCCGGTGGACGATCAGGACTATTGGCGAGTATGCGAAAGAAAAATCGCTGAAATAGCAGGACATGTGAGGGTAGATTATCTGGGAGCGCATGATCGAGAGTTAATCATTGCAGCTATGCGCTGGGCGCACGTTCTCGTACTCCCAAGTCGCAGTGAGAATTTTGGCCAAGTTATCTATGAGGCCTTGTCTGTGGGTACACCAGTAATTCTATCAGATAAAACACCTTGGCGGGGTTTGATAGACAAAGGCGTCGGCTGGGATTGCGATATCCAATCACCGGAACCTATTAGACAATTCCTTTCAGAAATGATCCTGATGAATGAAATAAATTGGATAGAGATGGTCTCCAAGTCTAAGAAATACGCTCGCGAATCATTACCTCGCGACCAAATCGTAAATAAGGCAATGAAACTGTTATTTGATATTTAGTAGCTGATTTTTGCAAATCAGCATTTGAGAAAAAGTAACAAGCCGGCGAGGGGCATTTACATAATTGAGACTTTACATGCTTGCGAACAAGCCTGGTGGGTTCTGCTTATTAAAGTTGGGCGTGTGCTTTGCGTCTGTTGCCCCCTTGGCCCAATAACTTCGCTGAGGATACGGTAACAGAATTTGTTATCCGTTAAGAACTGGAAAATCCAAAATTTGCAGATTTTTTAGCAATTAGACTGTTTGCTCAAAGGAAACAGCTACAAATACCCATGACTAAAAATACGTCAATTGCTATATATGCCCTACACCCTATCACCTACCAGACGCCTATCTTTGAGGACTTGCATAAAACGTTAGTCAAAGAGAAACATCAAATTGAGATCATGGTGTTGTTTGGCGATGACCTCTCTCTGCGTAAGGTATACTATGACCACCTAAAGACCTCAGTGAGATTTGATGAGGATCTTCGCCTAGACCAGTTTCCTAATAAGTTTCTCAAGAATTACTCGCGTGATGCTCGGAAGGGATTCTTTTCTCGCATTAATCCTGGAATCATTCTGGACGTGATCGTAAATCGTCGGCGTGTTGTAATGGTGCACGGCTATGAAACATTTACAGCTTGGCTAGCCATAATTGTTTCTAAACTATTATTTAGAAAGGTTATTTTTAGAGGGGAGGCGGTATTGGAGGGGACTCCTTATCACCGTGGCTTGGTGCGTCAATTCAAGCAAAAAACTTTGCCGGTACTTTTTTATTTCGTTGATAGGTTTGCATACTCCTGCCAAGGAAACCGGCGCTATTTTCTGCATTATGGTGTAGATAGTGAAAAACTATTTCATATGCCTTGTGCAGTAAATAATAATTTTTTTCTAGAACTAAAAAGGGCGCTGGTGCCCCAGGCTGACGAAATTCGATACAGATACCATGTGCCACCAAATAATTTCACTATATTGTTTTGTGCTCGATTCACCGACCGAAAGCGTCCTTTAGACTTGATTGAAGCTGTACGTTCTATTAATCTTAAAAATATCACTGTTCTCTTTGTCGGGGATGGCCCGGAACGCGATGCAATGGAAGCGGCTGTTAGAGTTTCTGGGATTAACGCAATCTTCACTGGTTTTATTAAGCTCGAAGAAGTTGCAAGGTTGGAATGTATTTCTCACGTGTTCGTCAATCTCTCATCAAAGGATCCATCACCAAAATCGGTGAATGAGGCAATGTTGTTTGGATTGCCGATTATTATCACTAATGTTGTTGGGACTGCCTATGATTTAGTCGAAAATGGGATCAACGGATATATAATCGAGGTGGGAGATTCAAGAACTCTTGCAAAACATCTTGAGTTCTTATATTTCAATCCGGAAAAAATAGCAGAAATGGGAGAGAAGTCACTGGAAAAGATCAGGCACTGGGACTTCGCAGCAGGCACTCGGAATTTAATCAAGGCTATTAAGTCGCTTGAAAAGTAGGCATTACTGTCACGCGCTGAGAATTCTCGATCGACATAACCTGAATTTTTAAGCCCTGTTATAGTTGGTTGAGCAAAATAAAAATCTTTTTCACAGCGATCACAGAAGGCAAAATCAAGGATACATGGCGTTCTGATTCAAAACTAAATCTTTACTCTAAAGTGTTCAGATATCGTCTGCTTTAGAACTTAGAAATGAGGGCCGTAAGCTAATGAATCAGTTACTACAAAATCTCTCAACTGGCAAGATATCGCTTGCTGAAGTCCCGATCCCGACATTAAGAAAGGGTTCATTGTTAATTGCTTCACATAAGACGTTAGTATCTGCTGGCACAGAGCGCATGTTAGTCGAATTTGGCAAGGCAAATTTCATTTCCAAAGCGCTGCAACAGCCTGACAAGGTCAAGATGATCCTAGGGAAAGTCAAAACCGATGGCCTGATGCCAACGATTAATGCTGTACGTTCCAAATTAGATCAGCCGCTGGCCTTGGGTTATTGTAACGCAGGTATTGTGCTGGAAAGCGGTGTTGATAGTTTCCAGAAGGGTGATCGAGTGGTTTCCAATGGAAATCATTCAGAAGTTGTTCTCGTGCCAGAAAAACTTTGCGCCAAGATTCCTGATGGAGTTGACGATGAGTCGGCGGCATTTACGGTATTAGCGGCTGTTGGTTTGCAAGGAATTCGTTTGATTAAACCAACCCTTGGTGAGACTGTCGTCGTGTTAGGACTTGGTTTGATTGGTTTGTTAACTGTCCAGATGTTGCGTGCTAACGGCTGTCGTGTGCTCGGTGTCGATTTCGATTCTTCGCGTTGTCACATGGCTCGTCAATTTGGAGCTGAGTGCGTTGATCTCTCAAAGGGTGAAGACCCTATCGAAGTTGCTCATGCGTTCACCCGTGGTCGCGGTGTTGATGCTGTAGTTGTTGCAGCCACCACAAAAAGCAATGATTTGATGCATCAGGCGGCTCAAATGTGCAGAAAGAGGGCTCGAATTGTGCTCGTTGGTTTGGTAGGACTGAGTCTTCGCAGGGATGACTTTTTTAAGAAGGAACTGACTTTCCAGGTATCGGCCTCATATGGTCCGGGGCGTTACGACCCGAACTACGAAGAGAAGGGGCAAGATTATCCGATTGGCTTTGTGCGTTGGACAGAGCAGCGAAATTTTGAGGCGGTATTAGATATGATGGCTAGTGGGACACTAAATGTGAAGCCGCTGATCTCGCATCGATTTACAATTAGTGAAGCCGATAAGGCCTATGAACTATTGGGTGGCGGAGCGTCGTCCTTGGGAATTTTGCTGGCTTACCCGGGCATTGAGATCAGCGAGTCTTCGCGGACGGTCTCGCTCTCTGAACTTGGCGGATTGCGGGGATCTCGCGTTCTTCAAGATGAAGGGGGCGGGGAGAACGCTCTGAGTGAGATCTGCGTAAGGGCGAAGAGCCGGCAGAGCGACATGGTGGCCCCGCAAGGTGTCGTTAGTTTTCTCGGCTCTGGTAATTACGCCTCGAGCGTGTTAATTCCCGCTTTTAAAGCGGCAGGCGCCGTGCTGCGCAGTGTAGCCTCCAGTTCTGGGATTAGTAGTGTTCATGTCGGGCACAAGTTCCGCTTTCGTGAGACTACGACAAATAGTGATCGCCTGTTTTCTGATGGAGAAACCGATGCGATAGTGATTGCGACACGCCACGATAGCCATGCACGCTATGTGTTGCAGGCGTTACGGGCAAACAAGCATGTATTCGTTGAAAAGCCCCTATGTTTGACGCTGGGAGAGTTAGAAGAGATTCGGAGTGCCACCCGTCATCGCGATGACGAGTTCATTCTGATGGTCGGCTTCAACCGTCGTTTCTCTCCCCATATACAAAAAATCAAACAGTTACTCAGCGCCGTCTCCGCACCTAAGTCCTTTATCATGACGGTCAACGCAGGTGCGATTCCTGGTGACCACTGGACGCAAGAACCACTGTCTGGCGGTGGACGAATTATTGGCGAAGCGTGCCACTTTATTGATCTGCTTAGATTTTTAGCTGCTACGCCAATCGTTGATTTTGATCGCAGTTTCATAAATAGCGCTACGCGCGATACCGCAACGATAACGCTGAAATTCGCAGACGGCTCCGTGGGTACCATTCATTATTTCGCAAACGGTAGCAAGTTGTTCCCAAAAGAACGGCTGGAGGTTTTCACTGCCGGCCGTGTGCTCGCGCTCAATAACTTCCGTAAGCTCACGGGTTACGGCTGGCCAGGGTTCTCGAGGATGAACTTGTGGCGACAGGATAAGGGCCAGGTTGCGTGCGTGAAGGCGTTTGTTGATGCGATAAAGGCCAGTCAGGGTGACGCGTCTAGCCGGCATAGCGAGGAGGCACAGCCGATGTGGCGATCCAGCAGCCCAATCGCTCTTCACGAAGTTCTCGAAGTCGCCGAAGTCACGATCAAGCTTGCCTCATAAAACTTTATGTTGATCGACGTCATTGCCGGTGCACGCCCCAATTTTATGAAGATCGCGCCGATCATTCGGTCGATTGAAGCACGCCAATCGCAAGGCAGTCGGTTACAGTACCGCTTGGTGCACACTGGCCAACACTATGACGCCCGCATGTCGGGCGATTTTTTTACTCAACTGGGAATTCCTGCGCCGCACGTAAACCTTGAAGTGGGCTCGGGAACACAGGCGGAACAAACTGCGGGAATTATGGTCGGATACGAAAAACTACTGCTGCAATCCCCGAGTAATTTATGTTTGGTAGTGGGTGATGTAACTTCCACCATGGCATGCGTAATCGCCGCTCAAAAGCTTTGTGTGCCCGTAGCTCATGTCGAAGCTGGCATTCGTTCCGGCGATTGGACCATGCCTGAAGAAATCAATCGCATAGTCACGGATTCAATTACTAATTATTTTTTTACGACTAGTGAAGCGGCCAACAATAATCTGCGTTGCGCTGGTGTTAGTAATGAGCGGATTTTTTTCGTGGGAAATACCATGATCGATACATTACTGGCCAATCAGTCGCGATTTTCTAAGCCCGAGTTTTTCGATTCGTTAAACCTCAAACCTCAGCAATATTTTGTAGTAACCCTGCACCGTCCAGCAAATGTTGACGAGGGCGATTCGTTTAGCCGATTATTGCTGTCAATCAGCACTGGCGCGCGCAAGATGCCCGTGGTGTTTCCCGTGCACCCGCGCACCGCGAAAACGCTCCGTGAGCTTGGCGAGGTGCCCGCGAATATCTGTATGGTCGACCCGCAGCCTTACTTGCAATTCAACTATTTGGTGCAGAATGCAAAGGCCGTGATTACCGACTCGGGCGGCGTGACTGAGGAGACTACAGTCATGGGCGTCCCCTGCATGAATCTGCGCAACACTACTGAGCGCCCAGAGACGGTGACTATGGGCACCAATGAACTCCTGGGTACGGATCCGTCGGCGCTTGCGCCTGCGTTTGAAAAACTCTTTGCAGGCCAATGGAAAAAAGGCAGCATCCCCCCGTTGTGGGATGGCAAAACGGGCGCGCGCATTGTGTCGCACTTGGAGCAACTACTCTGCTAACACGTATCTTACCGTATTGGCACACAGTTCGGTATCTGCGTATTGGTCAAATTTTGTGGCGCCTGTGGTATCGAGTTTATAAACCCACAATAGATCGCCGTGCCGCACCGAAAGTACGAACGCGCAACACCTTTTGGCGGACTTACATTGACCGTGATCCTTCGCTGTTGACGCCTCAAAACGCCAGATTTCTGAACGTAGAAGCTGATATTTCATCTGTAAACATCTGGAATAATCCAGAGAAGTCAAAGCTCTGGCTTTACAACCTGCATTACTTCGACGATCTAAACGCCCTTAATGCCAAGGCGCGTGTTGATTGGCATCGCGCTTTGATAGCACGTTGGATCTCCGAGAATCCGCCTGGCATTGGTAATGGATGGGAACCCTACCCCACGTCTTTACGGGTTGTGAACTGGATTAAGTGGCTTGCATCAGGGTACGTACCAACGCCCCCAATGCAGCAAAATCTAGCGACGCAGGTGCGGTGGTTAGAAAAGAAACTTGAATTTCATATTCTTGGTAACCACCTGTTGGCAAATGCCAAGGCGCTTTGTTTCGCAGGTCTATACTTTTCAGGTAACGAGGCGGACCGCTGGTGGGCCCGTGGGCTGAAAATTCTTGAGGATCAATTAAGAGAGCAGATATTACCGGACGGGGGGCACTTTGAACTAAGCCCCATGTATCACCTCATCGTGTTGGAAGATCTGCTGGATCTTCTACAAGTCTGCAAGGCTTACGAACGGGAGACTCCACAAGTTTTAACCGATACAATTCTCCAGATGAGTTTTTGGTCGCAAGTCATGCGGCACCCTGACGGTGAGATTCCATTCTTTAATGACGCGGCTTTCGGCGTTGCTGGCACGCCGGAGGAGCTGGACTTGTATGCCTCTGATTTCGGTGTCGTATCAAAGGAAGTAGTTTCTCCAAGTCGATATCTGCGTAGTTCGGGCTATTTAAAGATTGCCCATAGTGGCGCTACTTTATTTGCTGACTTGGCAGCGGTGGGCCCGGATTATCTTCCGGGCCATGCACACGCGGATACGTTGTCGTTTGAACTATCGCTCGGCACGAGACGGGTCGTGGTGAACGGCGGCACTTCGGTGTACGGTACTGATCAGGAGCGCCAGCGGCAACGTACAACAGGCGCGCACAGTACAGTCACAGTCGACGGAGAAAACTCTTCCGAAGTATGGGGCGGATTTAGAGTGGCGCTTCGCGCACGAGTAGAGCAAGTAAAAGTTGGGGAGGGTAATGGTTTGTGGGCTAGTGGCGCACACGACGGCTACAAGCGGTTGCTGGGTTGTCCTGTTCACCATCGCGAATGGCGGTTTGTTGGGAATTCTCTAGAGTTAATTGACGAGATTACTGGCGATGGCAATCACACCGTTGATATGAATTTTCCTTTGGGGCCAGGCCTGGTTCCGCGGCTTGCTGAACACGGCAGTGTCGAAGTCATTGATGCTAAAAGTGGGCAAATTTTGTGTGTTTTCCGTTCTTCGTTCCCAGATTCGTTGAGCTTACAAGAAACCACTTGGCACCCAAGATTTGGTTTTAGTATACCAACCTGGCGATTGGTGATTCGTACTAGCCAATCATTACCGCTCAAGCATGTAGCGGAGTTCACGTGGATTACTGTGCACTAAAGCGGCTGAGAATCTAAGTGCGGATTTTACTTCTAAGTTTTTATTACCCTCCGGACATTGGTCCGGGGCCTATACGCGCCGAATCTATTACGCAGGCCTTGGTAGAGGCGACTGGCGACAAGGTAGAAATCAATGTTTTAACCACTATGCCGAATCGTTACCACACGCTTAGCGCGGTGGCTCCCGAACAGGAGCAGTTCGGCAAAGTGCATGTTATCCGGTTTCGGCTCCCGCCGCATCAAAGCGGAATAACCGACCAAGCAAAAGCCTTTCTCGCGTTCGCGCATTCGGTGCGCGGTGCGATACGCGGCAAGCAGTGGGACATCGTGCTGGCCACATCTTCCCGCATGATGACGGCGGTCCTTGGCGCTCACGTAGCAAAGCGAGTGGGTGCAAAGCTCTATTTGGATATTCGGGATCTGTTCACAGACACAATGGAAGATGTCTTGAAAGCAAGCCCTTTGAAGATCCTGCTTCCTTTGTTTAACGTCTTAGAACAAAGGACTTTCTCCGCTGCCGATAAGATCAATGTGGTCTCGGCTGGTTTTGTCCCGAGCATTCAGAAAATTACCCCTGCAGTATCTTTGAGCCTTTTCACAAACGGCATTGACGAGAATTTTTTAAGTACTGATTTTTCTTCACATGAACACACCCATATGTCTTTGGTGCTCTATGCAGGAAATATGGGTGAGGGCCAAGGGCTGCATCACGTTATTCCGGAAGTAGCGAGGGCGCTGAAAGATAGGGTGCAGTTTCGTCTTCTTGGCGATGGTGGGCGGCGAAAGGTTTTACAAAATGCATTGAACAAGGTTACTGCTGGTAATGTGTCAATTCTAGATCCGATGCCACGCAGTCAACTATTTGCGCAATACCGGGAGGCAGATATTCTTTTTTTGCATTTAAATAATTTCAAAGCATTTCGTAAGGTGTTGCCTTCTAAGATTTTTGAATATGCAGCAACTGGAAAACCCATTCTTGCAGGAGTCGGCGGTTATGCAGCTGATTTTCTTCTGGAGCATGTGCCGGGTGTAGAGGTTTTCGAGCCGTGTGATGTTGAAGGAATGCGGGCTGGTCTGGAGCGTCTATTACTTGGGCCGCGCATGATTGATCGAGCAATGTTTTGTTCTCGATATCTTCGTAAAAACATCATGCGTGAGATGGCCACGGATGTTTTGGCTTTGGTTCAAGAGGCGCCATGACGCTGACGGTTGCCATCACCGGGGCCAAGGGATTTATCGGGAGTTCGTTGGTCACTGAGCTTGCTGCACGACAATTTGGTGTGACCCAAGTTACACGATCCTCTCTGGAGATCTCGGGGTCCCGGTGTGTGATTCATTGCGCTGCTCGCGCTCACATCATGGACGATGAGGTGTTAGACTCCTTAACCGAGTATCGCGCGGTGAATGTGCAGGGCACGCTTAACTTCGCCAGTCAGGCTGCGGCCGCGGGGGTGGAGCGGTTTATTTTTTTGAGTACGGTGAAGGTAAATGGAGAGGAAACCAATGGATCGCTTCGCTTCGCTCGCGATGACGAACCGGCACCCGAGGACGCCTACGGGCTTTCCAAATGGGAAGCCGAACAGGGCCTTTGGCAGATTGCCTCTCAAACGGGAATGGAGGCCGTAGTAGTTCGCCCCCCGCTGGTCTATGGCCCAGGCGTTAAGGGCAACTTTGCGCGATTGCTTAAGCTTGTGGACTCTGGAGTGCCCCTGCCACTGGCCGCGGTGAATAACCGGCGCTCATATATTGGGCTTGATAACCTGGTGGATCTGTTGATTTGTTGTGTGGATCACCCCAAAGCAGCGGGTCAAACGCTGTTGGCCTCAGATAACTATGATCTTTCTACGCCAGAGCTGCTGCGGATGATTGCCAACGCAATGGGGCGCTCCGCACGCTTATTCCCCATGCCGGTGCCGCTGCTCCGACTTGCGGGCCGGGCTCTGGGGCGCTTGAATGAGGTGGATCGTCTTGTGGGCTCCCTGCAGGTTGACAGCAGCGACACTCGAGAACTTTTGGACTGGGCCCCTCCGGTGAGTGTGGAGGAGGGCATTCAACAGATGGTTGATAGCTATTTGAGTAAATGATCAGGGTATTTGATATTTTATTTTCTGCGATCGGCCTCCTCTTTCTGTTTCCTGCGCTGTGCGTAGTCTGGGTAATCGGCTGGTTAGACAACCGCTCTCCAATATTTCGGCAGCAGCGGGTGGGCCGGCATCAGCAGCCATTCGTGCTGGTGAAATTTCGGACCATGCGACCTGATACAGCATCAGTAGCAACACATCTGGCAGACACCTACGCTGTCACGGGTTTTGGACGTTTCTTGCGCCGAACCAAGCTTGATGAACTGCCTCAACTATGGAATGTACTCAAGGGTGACATGAGTCTGGTAGGACCTAGGCCTTGTTTGTTCAACCAAGGGGAGTTGATTGAGGAGCGGGCAAAAAGAGGGGTATTTGATGCTCGCCCTGGAATTACCGGTCTCGCTCAGATTCGAGGTATTGATATGTCTACTCCCGAGCGGTTGGCAAAGACAGATGCCGAGATGCTGAAGAGCCTAAACGTGTTCAGTTATCTTTGCTTCATTTTTCTTACAGTCTGGGGTAGGGGTAGAGGAGATCGTATCCGTGGTTAAAGTTTCAGGCCCCTCGACGATGTGCCGCCTCAGCATTGATCGCCTGTATTGGCGTGTATCCAACGTACCGCATAACGGTATCTACCTTAGTCCATCCAACTTTGGTCATGATCTGTGCAATGCTAGCTCCGCAGGCTAGGAGATCTTGCGCCCCACCCACGCGGGCAGAGTGTCCGCTAATTCGTCTGTTTACTTCATCGGGCAGTCCACACTCTCGGGCGATCTTTTTATAAATGCGGCCCACTTGCCCGCTGTTAAGGCGCTCAGTCAATCTGCCGCCGGCTGCGACTCCTCTTACGAGGTGGCCGATTTGTAGACCGGCAGCCTCGATCCAATCCTTGATTGCGAGGGTAGATGACTGATCAAGGTAAATCACTGCACCCACTCCTGTTTGATCAGTCTTGGATTGTCGCAGCAAAATTTTGCTGGAACCGTTGTTGCTTGTTGTCCAGTCCTCAACTCTTAAGGAGACTAGCTCTGAGCGGCGCCGCATCGTTTCGTAGGCGAGAAGTAATAGCATTCGGTCCCGCTCCCCACGGAGATCATCGCCACAACATGCGAGCATCTTGTGAAGTGTTTCTTGATTGATTGGATAAGCTTGGTTAAACCTTGTTCCAAGACGACGGTTAATTTTTCGCATGGCGATTTGGACTTCAGGATGCTTGGTCGGGTCTGTTAGATAAGAGAGCCTATGGATTGCGCTAATCGAGCTCTCTTTCCTTCTGATAGTGGAGGCCTTCACTCCTGAGTTCGATGACTGCAATAGGAAATCCGCAACAGTTAGCGGCTCTGCGGGAAGAGCCTCTTGTCGAGCCTTTTCGCAGTAGTCGATGAATTCCAGCATGTCCGCTCGGTAGGCCCGGATGGTGTTGGGGGCGTAGGCGCCCTCAACGTGCTCTAAAAGCAAAGACAGTCTGGCGTGGCTTGGTGTATTATGAACCATTGGAACTCCTTAAAAGTACTATAAGTACTATTTTAAGTGCTTAACGCTCTAATTACAAGTAATCAAATCCGGGCTGCAAGAGCTCTTATTCGATGGACTGCTCAAGATCTGGCGGATTCCAGTGGGGTAGCAATATCCACAATCAAGAGGATGGAGGTCATGGAGGGTGTCCCCGCTGGCAATATCAAAACCCTATCCGCGATTCAGGCGGCGCTGGAGCAGGCGGGTATTGAGTTCATTGGAAGCCCCAATGACTCGCCCGGCGTGCGTTTAAGGACTCAAAAGTAAGAGGATTGCGATATGGCAAGTCATCCCGAAGAACTTGCGAATACTGAGCCTCAAGGGGCCGAGGTTCTTACCATCGGTGAGCTCATAGGCACGACTTCCGTACTTCCTGGGGAGTCAGAGGATATTTATCAGGCAGGCCTCGCTGTTATGGTGAATGAGCTTGGAGCAAAGACAACGCTTCAGGTTTATCTCGTAGAAAAAATTTACGACTGTCTGTGGTGGATTCGGCGCTACGAGGATCAAAAGCGTGTCACGATCATTGCCGAGATGGCGCGGCAGACCAAGGTGGGCTATCAATCGGATAAGACCCAAGAGGAGGTCGAAATCCGCGAGGCGTTTATGGCAAACGATGTCAACAAAAGGGTCTTGAAAGTGCTTGACGCAATTGGTCATACGCCGGAGTCTCTCAAACAGTCTGCCTATAATAAGAAGCGAGAAGAGATCATGCAGCTTGATCAGCAGATTGCGCTTCAGGCAAAGATTCTTGCTGGTTTTCAGGTGTCTTTTGAGCTAGCATTTAATCGCAAGCTCCACACCGAGCGATTGAAGCTTCAAAATGATCTGATGCGCAGAGACTTGGCCGCAGTCGAGGCGCCAAAGAGCGTCACTAATCAAGACGTATCGGATATCAGTACTGTCGATCATGATAAGCCTAAAGCAGCGCGCCGCAAATCGTAACAACGCGCGTAAATCAACTGGTCCGCATTCTGAGGCGGGCAAACAACAATCCTCCGTTAATTCCGTTAAGCACTCGCTTACGAGACCCATTGACGCACTACCCTGGGGTCAGCACCTGCAACCCTTGATGGATCTATTAATCCGAGATGGGCTCAAGGTAGACAAAGCTGGCGATCTCGCTAGAAAGATTCTTGACTACGAGCGCAATGCGGACTATCAGCGCAGGCGTTTTCTGGATTTCAAAGCGGGGGTACCTCTGCAATACGAGACACCGCCTTCGGTGC
>JACCDP011187293.1_pt1 | contig 17469 bp, 12 predicted proteins | sample 7445841 | NCBI WGS metagenome assembly JACCDP01 (sample SAMN15323441, study PRJNA562643) | freshwater metagenome | isolation source: river surface water | place: USA:Blue River Watershed | collected 2017-08-17 | reverse complement strand
GTAGCGGGAAGGGTGAACCGAAGGCGCTCCTCGAAGCGGCACGTCGCAAGGCGCGCCTCGGGAAGAACCTCTTCGGCTACATGCATAAGAAGACCGGTCGCGCTCTCACGATGAAGGAGGGGATCCGCATTGACGGCCGAAAGGTGGATCAGATCCGCCCGATCACCGTTGAGGTTGGACTCCTGCCACGTGCCCACGGCACGGGGCTCTTCACGCGGGGCGAGACGCAGGCGCTCAGCATTGCAACACTCGGACCGATCGCTCAGGCACAGCGCCTGGATACGATCTCGCCCGTTGCGACGAAGCGTTACCTGCATCACTACAACATGCCGCCGTACAGCACGGGCGAAAACAAGCCGATGCGTGGACCTGGTCGCCGAGAGATCGGACACGGTGCACTCGCAGAGCGAGCGCTCCTCCCGGTTCTTCCGTCGGCGGAAGAGTTCCCGTATACGATCCGCGTCGTCTCCGAGTGCGTGACATCAAACGGCTCTACCTCGATGGCCTCCACGTGTGGCTCGAGCTTGGCGCTCCTTGATGCAGGCGTACCGATCAAGGCCTCTGTTGCCGGCGCGGCAATGGGCCTGATGTCAGAGCCAGGCGGCGAGTTCGTTGTCCTCACCGACATTCTCGGCAAGGAAGACGCGTTCGGCGACATGGACTTCAAGGTGACCGGCACCCGCGAGGGGATCTCGGCACTACAGATGGACATCAAGGTGCAGGGCATCACAGGGAAGATCATTCGAACAGGTCTGAAGGATGCGCTCGCTGCGCGCCTTGAGATCCTCGACAAGATGGATGCGGTGATCTCAACGGCGCGGCCTGAGCTTTCAGACTTCGCGCCGCGAATCACCACCATCAAGATCAACCCTGAAAAGATCCGCGACATCATCGGCAAGGGCGGAGCAGTGATCCGCAAGTTGCAGGATGACTTCCAGGTCAATATCAACGTCGAAGATGACGGAACCGTGCAGATCGCGTCGAGCGACCCTGAGCGCACCAAGCGTGCACTCGATGCCATCAACGGCATCACCAAGGAGGTTGAGGTTGGCACGTTGTATATGGGTAAAGTGACCCGCATCATGGGCTTCGGCTGCTTCGTGGAGATCCTTCCAGGCAAGGAGGGACTCGTCCGAATCAGTGAGCTCGCCGATTACCGTGTCAACACGGTTGAGGATGAGGTTGCGGTTGGCGACGAGATCATGGTGGTCGTCCTTGAGGTAGACCGCCAAGGGCGTGTCAACCTTTCGCGCCGAGCTGCCATGCAGCGCCATAAGGCGGCCCCAAAGGAATAAGTCCTGAGGCTCTAACCCTGAGCAGTCACGAGCGACCCACCGATAGTTCGGTGGGTCGCTCGTTTATACTTGCCACATGATCAGTGCAGCGAGCGAGCAAGCGAAGAGCGCGGTAGACGGGTACGTCGTCGCTGTGGTTGGTGCGACCGGCCTCGTCGGCCGCACCATGATCAGCGTTCTGGAAGAGCGCAACTTCCCCGTGCGCAGGCTCGTACCGCTCGCCGCCTCTGCCGCTGGACGAAGTGTCACCTTCCGCGGCGAACAGATCTCCGTATCTGAAGCAACGCCTGACGCCTTCAGTGGTGTCGACATCGCACTCTTTAGCGCCGGGGCTGATGTGAGTCTCCTCCTCGCACCAGAGGCTGCGGCGCGAGGCTGCGCCGTGGTGGACAACTCGAGCGCTTGGCGGATGGATCCAACTGTGCCGCTGGTAGTCTCGCAGGTGAATGCTGAAGCGCTGAAGGAGCATCACGGGATCATTGCGAATCCGAACTGCTCCACGATGCAGCTTGCGCCACTTCTGCAGGCACTCCACGCGGAGGCTGGCCTTCGACGTGTCGTTGTTGCCACATACCAAGCGGTCTCTGGTGCCGGCGCGGATTCAGTGAGCGATCTGATCCAGCAGCGAGCAGCCGTTGTGGCGGGGAAGAAGCCGGTCTCGACCATCTATCCGCATCCCGTAGTCCTCAGCCCAATCCCCGCAATTGATGTCTTCCTGGAAAACGGATCGACGAAAGAGGAGGAGAAGGTGGTGCGCGAGAGCCGCAAGATCTTGAGCCTGCCAAATCTGCGGATCAGTGCAACCGCTGTACGCATTCCTGTGGAGGTGAGTCATTCGGAAGCTGTGCACGTAGAGTTGGAGCGACCGATCTCACCTGTCCGTGCACGGACAGTCTTTGCACAGACAGATGGTGTCTTTGTACAAGACGATCCGTCAACGCATACGTACCCACTTGCTGAAACTTCCACCGGCAGCGATGGAATTTTTGTTGGCCGAATCCGCGTTGATGCAAGCGTTGAGCATGGGATCGCCTTCTGGGTGGTGAGCGACAACGTGCGCAAGGGGGCAGCAACAAATGCGGTGCAGATTGCCGAGCTCCTCGTACGCGACCGACTCCTCTGGGGAAGCGCGCCGCGTGCCTGACGAGCGGGCGGCGGCGCTCGCCGCGCTTGCCGTAGAGATCGAGGCCTGTCGCGCCTGTCCGCTCGGGAGCCAGCGAACACAGAGCGTCCCAGGCGAGGGGAGCCCCAACGCCGAACTCCTGCTTGTTGGTGAGGCGCCAGGGGCGCATGAAGATGCCGCCGGACGCCCCTTTGTCGGCGCCGCTGGCAAGCTGCTCGACCTCCTCTTGAGCCTCATCGGTCTTCAGCGGCCGCAGGTCTACGTTCTCAATGTCGTTAAGTGTCGCCCCCCAGAGAACCGTGATCCAGAGCCCACGGAGATCGCCGCCTGCGCAGGGTTCCTCGAGCGCCAGCTCGCCCTCCTGCAGCCGGTCATCATCGCGCCGCTCGGTCGACACGCACTCCGCGCATTCGCCCCAGATGCGAAGATCTCGGAGGCTCATGGTGCTCCGTTCCAGGGGGCGACGAGGCAGACGCCGGCGGGGACAACGCTCTTTCCGCTCTATCACCCGGCGGCGGCGCTCCACAACGGGGCGCTCCGCCCAACCCTTGAGCGGGACATGGGAGCGCTCGCGCGCGCCCTCCCAGCGGCACGCTCCACATGGCGAGTTGCTCGCGGAGGGGCAGGGGAGGCTAGTCTGTCTGAGATAGAAGCGGCGGCGGAGCGAGATCAGCTTCGCCTCTTTGAAAGTGAGGCTCAGTGAATCAACGTGGTCAGCGTCCACCTGCACGCTCGCAGGGTCAAGGTCAGGGTCGGGGCCCAGCTCAGGGTGGCGGGCGGAGCCAAGGGCGACCGCAGCCTCGTGCCGCAGCCCCCGCGCGTCCCACAGGGCAGCGCGCCCCAGTCGGTCGACGCCCTGATCGAGCGGCTCCGAGCGGACCACCACTCCGCCTGATTCCGCTCGGCGGGATGGGCGAGATCGGAAAGAACCTCTATCTCTATGAGTATCAGGAGACGATCATCCTGGTTGACTGTGGACTCGCCTTTCCGGATGAGACCACGCTTGGCGTCGACATCATCATTCCGGACATCACCTACCTCCGCGAGCGGAAGAGCGCGGTCAAGGCGGTGCTGATTACCCACGGCCACGAAGATCATGTTGGCGCGCTCCCGCACATTCTTCCAGAGCTACCTGGCGTCCCTGTCTATGCGAGCACTCTCGCACGCGGACTCCTAGCGAACAAGCTGAAGGAGTACAAGGTCACGGCGAATCCGCTGCGCCCACTTGATCCTGGTGATCAGATCGAGATTGGGCCGTTCATGATTGAGCCGTTCCGTGTTGGCCACTCCATCCCGGACGCGATGGGCTATGCGATTCATACGCCGGTTGGCACCGTGGTGCACACGGGCGACTTTAAGTTTGACCAGACACCGGCGGACGGGAAGGCGGCCGACTTTGCGATCCTTGCCCGCCTCGGCGCACAGGGAGTCCTTGCGCTTGTCTCCGACACCACACGCGCAGAGGCACCCGGATATACGCCGAGCGAGCACGTCGTAGGACAGGCCTTCCGCTCCATCATCAGCGATGCACCTGGACGCGTGATCGTTGCAACGTTCGCATCGAACATCGCACGCATTCAGCAGGTGCTCGACGCGGCGGGGGAGTTCCACCGCAAGGTGGCGGTTGTCGGTCGCTCCATGGAGCAGAACGTCAAGATCGCGCGCGACCTCGGCTATCTCACCTTCCCAACGCCACTGATCGCCAAAGAGGAGATCGGCCGACGAAGTAAGGAGCCGCTCGTGATTGCTACGACTGGCGCGCAGGGTGAGCCAATGGCGGGCCTTGCGAAGATGGCGAACGGCGAGCACCGCAACGTAGAGATTCAGAACGGCGATACGGTGATCGTCTCGGCGTCGCCAATTCCAGGGAATGAGGAGGCGGTCGGTCGCACGATCGACAACCTCTTCAAATCTGGTGCGAACGTGATCTACCACTCCATCGCACAGGTCCACGTCTCCGGGCACGCGTCGCAAGAGGAGCTCAAGATGATGCTCGCGCTGACCAAGCCAAAGCACTTTGTTCCCATGCACGGCGAGATGCGCATGCAGGTTGCGCACGGTCGCCTCGCAACGCAGATGGGGGTGAGCGCGTCAAACGTCTTCATCATCGATAACGGGACGCCAATTGAGTTCTACGCAGACGGCAGCGCGCGCCGCACCACACCTGTTGCCCATGGCGCCGTCTTTGTTGATGGCTCGTCAGTAGGGGAGATCAGCGAGATCGTCTTGCGCGATCGTCGCACCCTTGCTGATGACGGCATTGTGGTGATCTTCGCAACGGTGGACGCTCAGTCTGGTAAACCGATTGGTCGCCCCGTCCTTGTCACGCGTGGCTTCCTGAACGGCGATGAAGATAACAAGCTCGTTGAGGCAACGATTGACATTGCCCTGAAGTCAATCCAGCACAAGGGTGACCGGAGCGCGGAGACTGGCCTGATCAAGGCGCAGTTGAGCGAATCGGTTTCGCGCTTCTTGAATCGTGAGACAAGGCGACGACCACTCGTCGTACCGGTTGTCGTAGAGATCTAACGTGGCACGACGAAGTCGTACCCCCCGAGGCCGTGACGGCGGTGGCTCACGCGCTGTGAGTGGCGCCGCCGTGCGCACGCTCATCTTCCTCGCCTTCGCCGTGACCGGCGTTGTACTCGCGGTTGGCTTAATCCTTCCTGGTCGTGGACTTCTTGCTGATGCGCTGCGCGACATCCTCGCCCCCTGGTTCGGCGCGGGCCGTTGGCTCCTCCCGCCAGCGCTGATCGCGTTTGGCGTCTGGTTTGAGCGACGAGCAGAGAGGAGCAGGGCCTCGATCCTTCGCGCGCTCCTTGGGATCGCCGCGCTGCCAGCACTCCTCGCAATCATTGAGATCATCTTTCCTGAGCGCGGTGGCCTGATCGGATCGATCGCGGGGAACGGCGTAGCGAGCCTGCTCACGCCGATTGGTGCACTCGCAGCCTGGATCGCCGTCCTTACTGGTATTGGACTCGTGCTGGCAGAGGAGCCAGTGCGCAGGGCCCTTGCAGCACTCTTTGGAGGAGCGAAGGCTGGCGCAATCGCAAGTGCTGAGGTGATCGCGCGCGGTGTAGAAGAGCTTGCGGAACGACGCGAACAGGCGCAGCGTGAACGTGACGCACGCGCCGCAGCGGCGCCTGATGGTGAAGAGGTGGATGACTCGGTAGAAGAGCGCGTCGTACCAGTTGCTGACGACTCCTTCAGTGCTCCGCTGCGCGTTCCTGATGCCGCCCCCGTGCCGCTCTCTGCAACCTTTGCACCAGCACGAGCGCCAGGGGCGTCTGTCCGTGATGGCGCATCAGTGCGAGGCGGCGGGGGGGCACGCCGCGAAGAGGGTGATCGAACGTACACGCTCCCAGACCTCGCCATCCTTGAGTCGCGTGCGCCTGCCAAATCTGGCGCAGGGATGGATCATGATGCGAATAGCAAGATCATCGTTGCGAAGCTCGCAAGCTTCGGGATCCCAACGCAAGTGGTTGGGATTAATGCTGGCCCAGTCGTCACGCAGTACGAACTAGAGCCGGATCCATCCGTACGTGTCAGCCGTATTGAGGCGCTCTCTGACGACCTCGCGATGGCGCTCTCCGCGCGATCGATTCGCATTGAGGCGCCGATTCCTGGCCGGTCGGTTGTTGGCATTGAAATTCCAAACCGTGATAGCCACGTTGTTGGGCTGAAGAGCATCTTTGAGGAGGTGGAGTTCAAGGAGTCAACGGATAGCCTCGTCTTCGCCCTCGGCCGTGACGTTGCGGGCGCCGCACGAGCGACCGATCTCACTAAGATGCCGCACCTGCTCATTGCTGGCGCAACTGGCTCTGGGAAGAGCGTGATGGTCAACGCGCTCATTGCGTCGCTCCTCTTCCGCGCTCGACCGCAAGATTTACGTCTCATCCTTGTTGACCCGAAGCGCGTTGAGCTCTCCGGATATAACGGTCTGCCGCATCTTCTCGTTCCAGTGATTACGGAATCAGAGAAGGCGGCCGCCGCACTGCGCTGGACGGTCTTCGAGATGGAGAACCGCTACCGACTCTTCGCCGAAGCTGGCGCGCGAAACCTTGCCGCGTATAACGAAGGTCGAGAAGATGAGAATGATCGGCTTCCGTTCATTGTGATCATCATTGATGAGCTCGCTGACTTAATGATGCAGGATGGTCGCTCAACAGAAGAGCCGATTGTCAGAATCGCGCAGAAGGCACGTGCGACAGGGATTCACATGGTCCTCGCCACCCAGCGACCCTCTGTGAACGTGGTGACCGGCCTGATCAAGGCGAACATCCCGAGTCGCATCGCGTTCTCTATGGCGAGCCAGATCGACTCTCGTACTGTGCTAGATGCGCCGGGCGCCGAGGATCTCATCGGACGCGGCGACATGCTCTTCCAGCCGTCCGATGCCCCAAAGCCGATCCGACTCCAGGGCGTCTTCGTCTCTGACAAGGAGATTGAGGCGGTTGTTGACCACTGGCGCGCACAGGGCGTTCCGGACTATCAGCTGGAGATTGTTGAGTCGGCACCGAGCACTGGTGGCGGCGGATCATCAAGTACGGACGACGGTAATCGCGACCGACTCTTTGACGAGGCGGCCGCAGTGATTCAAGAGCACGACCGCGCCTCCGCTTCGCTGCTGCAACGCCGCCTGCGTATTGGATATGCACGTGCGGCACGCATCATCGATCAACTTGAAGCCGCAGGCTACATCGGCGCATTCGATGGATCAAACGCACGAACGGTGAACCGCGGCGTAGGCTCTCCTCCGTCAGCGGGGGGCGAGAGCGATGACAGTCAGCAATGACCCGATGCAGAGCGCTGCGCCTGGCATAGGGGAGCGACTCCGCGCTGCCCGCGAAGCGCGTGGGCTCAGTCTTGAATCGGTCGCCGCAGAGCTGCGCATTCGCACTGTGATCCTCGCTGCGATGGAGCGTGAGGATCACGCCGCGCTCCCTGAACGCGTCTACCTTCTCGGACTCCTTCGAACCTACGCGCGTTTTCTCGGACTCGACCCGGCCAACGTTGCTGCGGGCTGGGCGGGGGTGCCGAGTGCGCCTGCAGCGGAGCCGGAGGCGAAGTGGGGCGATGGGAGGCCTGGGGCACGAATAGAGAGTGGCCTTCGTCAGTCACTCCGCAACCTCGTCGGCCTTGGCCTCGTCGGACTCGTTGTCCTCGGGGCGGTCGGTTTCCTCGCCGCTCAAGCGATTCGCTTTGCGAGCCCACCAGTCATCAACGTGACTAGCCCGGCGGAAGAGGTGCTCTCCCTTGTGGCTGGCACGCCAGCAACAACAGTGCGGGGGACAGCGGGGGCTGGAACCCAGGTTTTGATTCAGAACGCGATCGGAGACTCAGTCACTACTCAGGCGGATACCTCTGGCATCTGGAGCATTGAGGTCCCCTTGAGCGGCGGACGCAACGAATTCGACATCAGCGCAGCAGATCCTGCGACAGGCTCGGCGGGCGGAGCCGCGATACGCCGAGTCTTCATTGTCGCGCTCCCCGCCAACGACGCCCCGCCACTTGACGTGTTGGCCCCCACGGCGGGCCTCCGAATCAGCGGTGGGCCAGTGCCGATCTCACTGACCACCCTGCCGAGTGGGGAGGTCCTGATCGTGGCGACGAGTAGTGCCGGCGAAGTGATCAACAGCTCACTCACTGCTCAGCCTGACGGCAAGGTGCAGGGCGACCTCCTCCTCCCCGAAGGGACGTGGCGCATCAGCCTCCAGGTGAGCAGCCCAAGCGGGACGATTAGTGAGGCCCTACGCGATGTAGAGGTTGTCTTTGCGGGAGTGACGGTGGTCCTCATAGGGAGCGACACTGGCACCTGGATGCGCATCTGGATTGATGGCGTGGTTGATCCGAATACGGGACCAAGTGGGGTCACCCTCGCAAAGGGGAAGACCCGAACGATCCGAGGGCTCAACACAGTGGAAATTCGATTCGGAAATCCTCGCGGTGCACTGGTCGCACTCAACGGTCGTATGCTTGGCGAGCGAGGGACGGCTGGCGTCCCTGAGAGCTGGAGCTTCCGCGCCGATGGGCGCGTGCTCAGTTCAAACCGAAAGTAGGAGGTTGTATGGCGACAGACAACTCGTTTGACGTAGTTTCCGACTTTGATCGTCAAGAGATGAAGAATGCCCTCGACCAGACTCGGCGAGAGGTTGCCACACGCTATGACTTCCGTGGCGCAACCGCCGAAATTGAAGAGGAGAAGGCTGAACTCGTCATCCGTGTGGACGGCGAACTCCGCCTGAAGGCGCTCCGCGACATCTTGGAGTCAAAGGCGGTGAAGCGCGGTATTGACCTGCGCACCTTCGGCTGGGGGAAGCCGGAGGCGGCTGGAAGTGAAACGCTTCGGATTCACGTGAAACTTCGTAGCGGACTTGATGACCCAACTGCGAAGAAGGTGGTGAAGGCGATCCGTGACGCTTTCCCAAAGGTAAAGACACAGATTCAAGGCGAAACTGTCCGTGTGACTGGCAAGTCACGCGATGAGCTGCAGGCGGTGATGGACTTCCTTCGCGGTATGGAGCTGGACCGACCTCTGCAGTTTGAGAACTATCGCTGAGGCGAGGCGGGTGACACGTTCGATCAACGAGATCGGAGCTGGGCTAGCACCATCGCGCCCAGGCTCACCGCTCGTCCTCCCGCTCACCCTGCATATCGTTGGCATCGGCGGCACTGCGGCGACGGGGGCCGCGCTCCACGCAGCGGCACTTGGCGCGCTGGTGACCGGGTGTGACAGCCGCCTAAGCCGTGAGACCGCTCTCATCCTTGAGGCTGCGAGGGTCAAGGTGGGCGATGAGAGCGACCTCGCTCCGGCGAGTCGGGCCACCCTTGTTGCGGTCTCAAAGGCGATCACCAGTACACAGCCAGATCACCCGCAACTCCACGCCGCACGTGCGGCCGGTGTCCCGATCGTCTCACTGCAGCAGGTGATCGCGGACGCCGCTGCGAGCCACGGAGGCCCACTCCTGGGCGTTGCAGGGACGCATGGGAAGACAACCTCCACCGGTTGGCTCCTCGCCGCGCTCCGCGCGTCAGGACGAGACCCCTCCGCATTCGTGGGTGGGCCACTCCCAGCGGGGCAGGGGAGCCCAGCAGGCTCGCCGATTCGCCTCGGAGGAGAGCAGGGCTTCATCGTGGAGGCAGACGAGTACGGGGGGAACTTCGACCCGTATGCCGCAGACGCGGCCCTGATCCTCAACGTTGACTGGGACCACCCCGATATCTTCGCCGACCGTGCCGCCGCCGTCGCCACGTTTGCCACTTGGGGAGCGCCAGTCCTTGAACGCGGCGCGCTCGTGGTGAACGTCGCTGATGCTGGTGGCGCCGAGGTGGCCACGGCGCTCAAGCAGCACGACAAGGGGAGCCTGATCCGCTATGCCGTCCGTTCGCACGGACGCGCAGAGACAGTCGCAGATGTCACTGCGGATCTTGAACTCGTCTCGGCGGGAGCAGTTCAGCTCAGCAACCTCACGTTGAGTGAGCGAGGGGACCGACTCGCTCCTGCGCTCGCTGAGCTGCAGGGGAAGACACTAACGATCGGCCTCCTCGGGGCGCACAACGCGGCGAATGCGCTCGGTGTGGCCATCCTTGCCGCGACATCAGGGGGGACAGGGGCGGGGATCGCCGCAGCACTCGCCGGCTACCCGGGGGTGGGGCGGCGGATGGAGGTGCGCTATGACCGGAGCGGGATCACTGTGCTGGACGACTACGGCCACCACCCCACGGCGATCGACGCCACCATCTCCACGGTGCGCCTCCGCTACCCAGGGCGACCCCTCATCCTCGCCATCGAACCGCTGACCTATCACCGCACTGCAGCACTCCTCCCTGCGCTCGCGCGCTCGTGCGCCGCCGCAGATCGGGTCGCTGTTGCCGACATCTTCGCCGTCCGCGATACGGACCTGACGATCACGAGCGCTGCGAAGCTTGCCGCCGCGATCAGCGCACTCGGAACAGAGGCAGAGGCACCAGGATCTGTTGAAGCCACCGCGGACGCCGTCTACGCCGCACTTCCGGAGGGGGCGGTCGTTCTTGTGATGGGCGGGGGGCGCTCTACCGACCTGGCAACTCGACTCGCTGCGGCACTCGCCGCGCGCTAGCTCCCTTCAGGTCCGCCTGAATACTGATCTGGTCGTGGGGGCTCGCTCCCTGCAACGCGTGCGGCGTGCTCCTGCGCAGCTGGGCTAACTGGACGGGCGAAGAGTGGGTGTCCCTCCGAGGTCAGACATCGGCCACTCGCAAGATCCCACTGCCAGCCGTGAATGCTGCAGGTAAGGGTCTCGCCATCTTCCGTGCCGAAGCGTGTCAGATCCGCCTTCATATGCGGGCAGCGCCGCTGCACCTGCCAGCCGTTCAAGTCAAAGGTGCCTTCGGTAGGGCCATTCTCGGCGTAGAAGCCTTCTGCGTACTGGATCCGCGCCACGGAGAGGCACTTGAACCAGGTGTAGAGGTAGTCGTTGTAAGGACCACGCCGCCAGGCGCTGAAGCGCAGCGAGAGGAAGAGCGAGTTGACCCAGTCATCGGTCCGCGTCCGAACGAGATGATCGAGGAGGAGGCGGGGGATGGTGAAACGGAAGTCAACGTCGCGCCCGTCATCAGCGATCACCTCGCGCTCAGGGAAGTTGAGCAGGAGGCTGGTGTCGTCCGTCTGAATGCGGACCGGTCCACCGATCCCATTGCAGACGCGTGGACCGAGCGCCATCAGCGGCTCAAACCACGCCTTCATGTCAGCCAGAAGGTCCGTGCGAGGTCCCGCCCACGACACCTTCTCTGCGGCGATACGTGGCGCGACGTCCTTTGCGTACGTGCGCAAGTACGCCTCCTTATCAGCAAAGACGCTCTGCACAGACAGTTCGCCCTCTAGATGCTGCACGTCAAACGCTCCGCCCTCATCAAACGTCCCGATGCTCCCAGGCAGCATCAGGACCGCCTGCTGGCCTGCCTGTTGCAGGTAGTCGACCATCAGGCGCTGATCCGGAAAGATTGAGTCCTCAGCATTGTTGACGTCGTTCCACTGGAAGAGCTCATCGTCAAGGAAGCAGGGGGGTCCCGCGGAGGGGATCACGACGCGGGGACTGATGATCTCCACGTAGCGAGCGGCACGGGCGAACTGTGCGGCGCGCTTCTTCTTTGCGAGCGCCTCCTTGGCGCGTTCAGGGAGTTCGTAGACCATCGGGTACCAGATGGCGCCGCTGAACTGCAGCAGACAGATATCGATCGCCCCTTGTACCAAGAGGCGATCGGGGTCGATCGGCCGGCTGTCGTTCAGGTTGAGCAGGCGCTCTACGCCGTCGTCCACCAGGAGTGCAGAGTCACCGATCGGCCCATCCGTTGGCGCGGTGAGCGCCTCAACGACCAGCGTGAGGCCGCCGTGCTGTACGGGGACGCCTGAGACCGTCTCGATGAACCTGCTGAAGCCGAGTTCAGTGAGCGCCTCACGCAGCTCCGGGAGCGGGTAGGCGGGGAGGATGACCGTCGCCTCCTTGCTGCACCAGCGTGCAAGCCACTCAGGGTCGAAATGATCTCTGTGGAGGTGGCTGATATAGAGGTAGTCAGTAGCGCCTAGGGCGGCGTGATCAAGACCATCGTTTCGTGGGTATGGGAACCAGCCTGCGTAGTACGCCGGGTTGAACCAGGGGTCGCAGAGGATGGAGCCGTGGGCGGTATGAATCTTCACGCCAGCCTGAGCGATGAATTCGATCCGCATGGGGAGAGGATACGCCCTCAGGAGGGATTTCGTGCTCAGCCGCCCGATATCTTCGTCACATAACTATCATTATCGGAACCAATAGGGAGGGTCTTGGCGCCTCCCCCTGAGCCCTTTAAAGCACTCGGCCGATCGCCCGCCGTTTCAGTTGCTGCAGTTCCGCCGCCACATCTGTTGGCGCAAATCCCGTCACATGGAGCGCCGCATCTTCATATGCCACCTGAATCCCAGTCCGGGCTCGGAGCGCCTCAACTTCGCCGACCACCCCATATGGGAGCTCAAGGTCGATCGCCACCCCCTGCCGCTGCAGGACCTCCTCAAGGTGATCCCTGAGCGCTGGAAGGCCATCCCCTGTTGCTGCGGCCACCCGGAGCGCCCCCTCAATAAGCGCGCCGGCATTCGGGCGATCGCACTTGTTGGCGACAGCGATACGCGGCTTCTCATCCACGCCGAGCTCTTCGAGTACCTCCTGCACCGTGGCGCGGTGCTCCGCCCAGTGACGGTCTGAGGCGTCGACGACCTCAAGGAGAAGGTCGGCGCGCGCAACCTCCTCAAGCGTGGCGCGGAAGGCGTCCACGAGCTGGTGCGGCAGCTTGTGAATGAAACCCACCGTGTCGGTGACAATCGCATGTGCGCCACTTGGAAGGCGTAAGCGTCTACTCGTTGGATCAAGCGTAGCGAAGAGTCGATCCTCTGCAAGTACTGCGTTGCTCCCAACTAGACTGTTCAGCAACGTTGACTTGCCGGCGTTGGTGTACCCAACGATTGCCACCGTTGGCACGCCACCGTCTGAACGCGCACGTGCGCCAGTCTCTCGGCTGCGACGCACCTGGTCAACACGCGCCTTCATCAGTGAGATGCGGTCGCGGATCAGGCGGCGGTCAGTCTCGAGCTGTGACTCGCCAGGTCCACGCGTCCCGATGCCACCGCCGGTGCGTGAAAGGTGCGTCCACAGTTTTGTGAGGCGCGGGAGTTGATACTCAAGTTGCGCAAGCTCAACCTGCAGTCGTCCCTCATGTGTCCGCGCATGCATCGCAAAGATGTCGAGGATGAGACGACTCCGATCAATCACCTTCACTTCAAGGACCTCTTCAAGGCCGCGCTGCTGTGTAGGCGAAAGCTCATCATCAACAATGAGGAGCGTGAACCCGGTTTCAGCCTTTGCAGCGAGTAGTTCGCGCGCCTTACCGGCGCCGATGTAGGTATCTGGATCGGCGTGACGTCGCTGTTGCCACTCGGCGCCAACAATCTCAGCGCCAGCGGTACGCGCGAGGCTCGCCAACTCTTCGAGGCTATCCACTGCCGGCCAACCAGGATCGTTTCCAGTGTCTACCGCAATCAAGAATGCACGCTCAACTGGTGGGGCAATCTCGATCGGTGCTCTTCGCTGGCGCACTGCGCGCTCCCCCACCCTACGCTCCAGTCTGCTCGATCAGCGTCCGTGCGAGCGCATGAAGATCAGCGGCAACACGTGCTGTCGTCTGGCTGCTGCCAGCGTTAATTGTGGCGCTGATTGGTTCTCCGCGGTACCAGGTGCGCTGTCGGCGCGCATAGGCCCAACTCCTCCCGCTCGAGTGCGTGATCGCCTTCTCTTCGCTGATCTCACCGAGACGATACTGCAGCGCTTCGCGGTAGCCAATACCCGAGAGGGCTGGCGTCTCGGCTGGAAGACGTGCTGCAAGCGCCTCTGTCTCTGCAACGAGACCGTTCGCAAACTGTGCGGCGGCTCGCTCAGCAATCGCCGAGCGGTGGGCGGCGCTATCCGGCTCATCAAGGAGGACGTACGCGTTGGGGCCACCCCACGGCTCCTCCTCTGTGGTGGTGGGGTCTCCTCCGAGTTGCGCGATCTCTAGCGCGCGCAGAAGTCGCCGTGGGCTCGCGGTCGCCACCGCATCTGCCGCAGCGGCATTCAGCCCACGCAGCTGCACCTCAATATGCTCGCGACCCTCTTCGGCGAGCTCACGCTCAAGGCGCGTTCGAAGTTCTGGGTCGTGTGGTCGTGCCCCGCCGGTCAGGAAGCCACGCAGTAGCCCGCGGTGATAGAGGCCGGTCCCGCCAACCACGATGGCGATCTGCGGCGCACCGCTCGCTGCCGGAGCGCTAATCGCCTCGCGTGCAATCGCAAGCCAGTCGTAGAGGGTGAAGGGTTGATCAGCCTCGGCAACGTCAATCCCAGCGTGGGGGCGACGCGCAAGCACCTCGGCTGAGAGCTTATCCGTGCCGATATCGAACCCGCGGAAGACCTGCCGTGAATCGGCAGAGACGAGCGTGAAGCGCACGCCATCGCGATCAAGCAGATCGGCGAGGGCGAGCACCGCAGCACTCTTCCCTACTGCTGTAGGGCCGGCAACGGCGAGGAGGGGCGTTGCCCGCTCAGCGGGCGTAATCAACCGCCCGCGTCTCACGAATCACGGTGACACGAATCTGCCCCGGATAGGAGAGCTGCTCCTCAATGCGCTTCACAACGTCACGTGCAATCTCTCGCGCACGTTCGTCGTCAACGTGATCTGGTCGAACGAGGATGCGCACTTCACGTCCAGCCTGGACGGCGTAAACCTTCTCCACGCCTTCAAAGCTCATCGCGATGTTCTGCAGATCCTCAAGGCGACGCAGATGTGCCTCGGCCTGATTACCGCGAGCGCCTGGTCGTGCGGCGCTGATCGCGTCAGCAACCTGCACGATTGGTGCTTCGCGCGCCGTGCACTCCACCTCCTGATGGTGCGCGGCGATCGCGTTGACGATCCCCTCAGGCATGCCGTGACGGCGTGCCAAGTCGGCACCGATTGCGGCGTGTGTCCCTTCAATTTCGTGATCGAGTGCCTTCCCGATGTCATGCAGAAGTCCGCCAACCTTCGCAGCGCGAATATCCATGCCGAGCTCGCCAGCAACGGCACCGGCAACCTGCGCCGTCTCAATCGAGTGCAGCAGGACATTCTGTCCATATGACGTGCGCCACTGCAGTCGGCCAAGGATGCGAAGCAGCTCAGTTGGAATGCCCGTGACGCCAACCTCAAGTGCCGCCTCTTCGCCATTCTTCAGCGCCGCGGTATCAACCTCACCCTGTGCCTTTGCAACAACCTCTTCAATGCGCACGGGATGAATTCGACCGTCCTGCATCAGGCGATCAATCGAGACGCGCGCAACCTCTCGTCGCACCGGATCAAACGATGAGAGCGTCACCTGCATTGGTGTTTCGTCAATGAGCAGCTCAACTCCCGTTGCAGCCTCCAGCGCACGAATATTGCGTCCTTCGCGACCGATCAGTCGCCCCTTCATCTCTTCGCTGGCTAGCTTGATGTGCGTGACGGAGTGTTCGGTGCTGTGATCGGCGGCAACGCGCTGCATTGCGGTCAAGATCATGTCGCGGGCGCGATCACCCGCCTCTTCAGCGGCGCGGCGCTCCAGCGTTGCGCGGAGTCGGTTCGCCTCAGTCTCGGCATCTTCGGTGAGTCGGGCGAGGACCTCCTTGCGGGCCGCCTCTGCATCAAGGCCGGCGACCTCAGCGAGGCGCGCGTTGACCGAGGCGCGCGCTGCCTCAAGGGTGGCCGCCTCCTCGAGAAGTCCGCGTTCGCGTTCAGCAATAGAGACCTCACGCTCTGCGAAGAAGGTTTCACGCTCGCCGAGCGCGACCTCTCGGAGACGGAAACGCTCGCTCTCAGCGGTAATCTGCTCACGCTCCTGGCGGAGCCCATCCTCAGCGGCGAGCCGCATGCGGGAGATCTCCCCCTTCGCGGTAATGATCAGTGCACTCTGCTGCTGACGCGCCTCTTCCACGATGCTGCGCGCGCGAACGGTGGCGGCACGAATGCCTGCAGCGGCAATGAACTGTCGAATGAGGATGCCTGCGATGAGACCGAATACGACGGCAACTACGGGGAGGACCCCGCCAAGGTTTTCCATAGGTTCCCTTTGCCAGTCGTGCTCCGCGGGCTGGCGCGCGGTAATAGGTCAGTTTTCCAGCCAGGTGGCTGGGGGTTGAAGGCTACGACCTCTAGGGGGAGCGGTCAAACGCCTCGTGGAGGGGTGCCTAGAGCCTCCTGGCAGGGCTTACGCCTCGTCTACAGGCTCCACAGGGTCGACCCCCTCCCCCGCCTCTGAAAGCCGCTCCCGCGCAACGCGCCAGGAGAGGCCAGATGGGAATCCGCGCCGTGCTAACGCCTGCGCGACACGTTGCACCTCTGCGCGTACGTCACCACCACGTAGGCGAACCTTCGCCGCTGCGGCCCGCGCCGCGCGCTCCTCTGCACCTGTCACCTCAGGCTCTCCAGGCGCCGACTCTGGCAGCTCCGCCCGCTCGGCGAGGAGGCGCGTTGCGATCTCATCTGGCACCCCACGACGCCGCAGCTCTTGCACCAGCGCTCGATCACCGCGCTGACGTGAGCGGTCACGCGATTCGATCAACGACCGCGCGAGCCGTTCGTCATCAATGATGCCGATCGCCTCAAGTCGATCCGTTGCGGTGGTGACGTGCTCTTCTGGATATCCCGCTGTAATGAGTCGCTCGACGAGCGAACGCTTACTCCGTGGGGCGCCAGAGAGCGAACGCGCAGCGGCCTCTAAGACCGCTGCGGCGTCTGCTGCTGCATGGCGCTCCTTGATGAGCGCCGGATCCTTGCGGCGTCTCACCGCGCGCCGCGACTACTCCCCGTCGCCAGGAGGTGCAACCGGCACGTCGAGCGTGGCGGTAGCGGCGCGAATCTTCGCGTCAATCTCGGCAGCGACTGCTGGGTTCGCCTTGAGGAAGTCCTTCGACTGCTCACGTCCCTGCCCAAGTCGAACATCGCCGAAGTTGAACCATGCGCCAGTCTTGGAGACAATGTCCCCCGCAACACCGACGTCAAGGAGGCCACCCCCCATGCTGATCCCTTCGCGGTACATGATGTCGAATTCGGCGATGCGGAATGGAGCCGCGACCTTGTTCTTCACCACCTTCACACGCACGCGTGATCCAACTGACTCTGTGCCGGTCTTGATCGTCTCAATGCGACGAATGTCGAGTCGAACTGACGCATAGAACTTCAGCGCGCGACCACCTGGTGTGGTCTCCGGACTGCCGTACATCACACCGATCTTCTCGCGCAGTTGATTGGTGAAGAGGAGCGTCGTATTCGAACGCGCCACGGCACCGGTCAACTTGCGCAACGCCTGGCTCATAAGGCGCGCCTGGATGCCGACGAACGAATCGCCCATCTCGCCTTCGATTTCCGCACGTGGCACGAGTGCCGCCACGGAGTCAACGACGACAATATCGACGCCACCTGATCGGATCAACGTCTCGGCAATCTCCAGCGCCTGCTCGCCAGTGTCTGGTTGCGAAACGAGGAGTTCATCAACATTCACACCCG
>JACCDP010028017.1_pt1 | contig 17474 bp, 11 predicted proteins | sample 7445841 | NCBI WGS metagenome assembly JACCDP01 (sample SAMN15323441, study PRJNA562643) | freshwater metagenome | isolation source: river surface water | place: USA:Blue River Watershed | collected 2017-08-17 | reverse complement strand
CCTTGTCATGGCCCACTGTGATCGCATAGCTTTAGCTTTGCATCCCAAAGTATCTTTCAACCTTGAGGCTTGGCTGGATCTCCAGCTGATGGAGATCGGCTGTGCCTATTTTTGGAGGGCATCTGCCTTGAAAAAGATCCTATTGCTTCCTCTGGGCCTTGGATTTATCCCTGCCTCGCTCTCTGCCGCGACTATTGCAGTCATCGACAGTGGCTATGATTTTGCTCACGAAGCTCTCCATGGGCGGGTGTGGGAGAATATCAAAGAGATCCCTGGTGACAAGATCGACAACGATGGGAATGGCAAGATCGATGATGTCTATGGCTGGAACTTTGTCGACAACAATGAGCAGGTCATCGACTATAGTCTTCAGGATAGCTATGTTCCTGAGATCGAGAAATTTCTTGAGCTGCAACTGGCAGCAACTAAGGGCGAAGCGACAGATGGCGAGAAGATCTGGCTCTCGGAACAGCTGCGCGATCCAAAGTTTGTGAAAGCCCTCCAAACCTTTGGGACCTATGCGCACGGGACCCATGTCGCTGGCATCATCGCCAAAGATAATCCTGACGCTCGTCTGATTGCAATTAAGATGATCAGTCCACAAAAATCGTTTTGGAGTTTGCGGGATCGTGTGCGAACAGCAATTGGAGAGGGTCAGGATCTCAACTTTATCAAAGAATTTGTGATCAAGCTCGGCCTTTGGGGGATTGCCTATCAGCAATCGCAGAGTCTTGCGAAGATTGCTCCCTATCTGGTTGAACAAGGTGTGACGGTCGCTAATGGTTCCTTTGGAATTGGTATGGCCGAGGCCCGTGGACTTGTGGCGCCAATACTCGTCCTGCTCAAAGGCGAACCCGCTGATGATGCTCTGGTCGAAGAGTATGCATCTTTCTTTATTACCAAGATTGCAGAAGAGCAGGCGAAAGTTCTCAAGAAATATCCTGAGATTCTCTTCGTCTTTGCAGCAGGGAATGATAGCACAGACAACGATAGCTCTCCGATCGCACCAGCTACCATACAGCTGGATAATGTGATCTCGGTGGGAGCGACGGTTGGCAATGTTGCTGTGGCTCCTTTTAGTAACTATGGAGCCTCTCGTGTGGATCTGTTTGCCCCAGGAGTTGGTATCGTTTCTTCGGTGCCACGTGATGACCGCTATTTGCCCTTGAGTGGTACGAGTATGGCTGCACCAGCAGTGACACGCGCGGCGGCTTTGATTCGCGATCGGAATCCTAAGCTCTCAGCCCTCGAGGTGAGAGAGATTCTACGCTCTACCACAGACCGTAAGAGCTTTCTAAAAGGGATGGCTTATGCTGAGGGAGTGGTGAATGAGAGTCGTGCGCTGTATGCGGCTGAGAAAGCCAGCGATTCGACTTTGAAGGAAGCCATTCAGGCAGCTAAAGGAGCTGTTGCTGACAAAGCTGCGATGTCGGGTGTTGTGGGTGAAGAGGGAGACTTCAGTTTTGTGACGCCATTCTAATCTAGATGGCGCCTATGCATTTTGCATCTTCTTGAATTTTCTGTTTAGGGCTGCTTGTGAAGCAAGCAGCCTGATAAAACTCCTGTCCATACTTTCCTCAAAGCTGCTTATAAATTCCAATATTCGTGCTTCATTAACTTTACTTTGCTTCTGGAACAGCCTTTGCTCTTCTCCTCATGTGGTCAGATTTGGATTCTCATGTGGAGTGAAGTATGAAGTCAGTTATCATCAGCAGTCTGTTCGTCCTTGGTCTGGTAGCTTGTGCTCAAAACCCGTCAAAGTCAGTCCCTAAATTGGTCGACTCGGATGATATGATCCTCGGTCTCGAATCGGGCATATTCTCTGAAACCGCAAATCTTGCCGAGGCAAAAGCTCGCGTCACTCTCGATAAAACCGGTCTCGTCAGCTATCGTATCGATGCCGACATGACAATCGCTGATATCTCGAAGATGACCCTATTCCGCTTTGAACGATCGCTCAAAATGAATCCAAAGTTTGTGAACTTCGCGACCTATAAAGCCATGAAAATGGGCAGCCCTGTAGCCTACCAAGAGCGCTCGCAGACTCTCGCGACGCTTGTCAAGCTCTCGGAGTCAGAGAAGACGATCACCTTGCTCTTTTCTCATGCAGCTACAGGTCTGAGTGGAACTGTGGTCTTGAGCGAAGGGCTCCATGGCCTTGTCAACGTTGAATCGGTTCATATCGAAGGGAAAGGGCTTCTTGCCGTTGACGATCCGCAAGGTCGCACGACTCGTTACTATGAAGAAGTTCCCTACTGGCCTTACTCGATAGAAAAGACAATAGTTGCCAAGCTGTTCGGTGAGCTTGAAGGAACACTCGATGTCAAGAAAATCAAGTAAATCCTTGAGAAGGTGAATTGGTGTGGGACCGCAAAGGTCCCACCAACTGTCTATAGAACGAGCTGCTCCCCAAGAGTTCCCAATGTCGCCCTCGCGCTGTTACCTGCCCGTGATCAAGTACAATGATAGTATCGCAGTGTATGACCGAAGGCGCACGATGCGAGACGATAAAGGTTGTACGATCTTGCATGATCCGCTGAAGAGTTTCTTGTAAGCGCTCTTCGATCGCGATATCAACTGCACTCGTGGCTTCATCCAAAACCAGAATCTTAGGATTTCTCACCAGAGCTCGAGCGAGAGCAAGGCGTTGCTTTTGTCCACCGGAGAGCTTGAGCCCTTCATCACCTAGCCTAGTATGGAGCCCCTCTGGGAGACTCAGGACAAAATCGAGAGCTTCTGCTTGTCGCAAAGCTTCTTTGATCTCCTCTTCGGTGAGATCTGGGAGACCATAGGCGACATTCTCCCAAATACTACCGGCAAGCAGGAGCGTGTCTTGTGTCACGACTCCAATCTGACTCCGGTAATCTGTGAGCTTGAGGCTTGTGAGATCTTTGCCAACGAGGAGAATGCGACCTGAGGTCGGGCGAAAGAAGCCGAGAATCAAAGAGAGTATAGTCGTCTTACCGCAACCGCTTGGACCAACAAAGGCAATGGGTGAACCAGGCTTGGCGACAAAGCTGATGTGAGACAGCGCGGGACGATCTGCTTGCGGATACTGAAAGCTCACATCGCTAAATTCAAGCTGCCCCTCGATCTGGGGGAGGCTGAGGCCTTGGTCTTCGGGCTCTATCGGCAAAGCGAGAAGCTCGTCGAGTGAGTGAGCTGCCTCTCGCATCTGACTCATAGCTGGAAAGATATTGACCAGCCCCATCAGCGAACCACTGATCGAGGCAAAAAAGGCATTGAACATGACAATATCACCGACAGTAATCTCGCCCCGCATCGAAGCATAGACGGAGATAAACAAAAAGAGCACCTGGATCAGAGTAAAGCTGACAAAGCTGCTGGCCCCGAGACGTTCCGAGCTCATGTCAAAGTCCTGACCTTTTTCACAGACCCCAGCAATCTGTGGCTGGAGCTGCTTTACAGCAAAATTTTCGAGCCCGTGAGCTTTGGTGATCAGATTCATGCTGAGGATATTATGTAGACTCATCGCCATGCGTTCGAACGACTGGCGATAGGCGGTGGAGCTTGATTGAATCTTATCGAGGTAGTGCATGCGCAGGAAGACCCCGATGGGAATCAGGGTCGCAAAGACCAGCAGAGCTTTGGGAGCTCGGATGAGAATGGAGACTAGGATGATACTGAGCGAAAGAGCCGTGCCGAGGATCTGATTGAGAAAGATACGGGGGAATTGTTCGAGGGTATCGATGTCATGGATCGCTTTTGATTGAAGCCTGCCACTGCGATAGGACTCTTGCTGGAGATAGCTCAGTTCGTGAATTTTTTGGCAAACCTTGAGGCGCAGGTCGCGACTCAGGCCTCGCGAGAGGGCACTCAGGTGACGCATAGACGACAAAGCGGTAGGAAAGTTGAGGATGACCAATGCAAACTGAAGACCGGCCCAGAAGGCTGCCCATGCAAAACGATGGGGGTCTTGGCTGCTGGCGACATCGATGAGACGAGCCATGATGATGGGGGACAGCCAGACACAGGCGGATTTCATGATATAATGTAGGGTCATCCAGCCAAAGGCGACCCGATAGGGAGCATAGTAGCGTGTGTACCAAGCTTGAGATGAGGCGGACATGCGAAAGACTCCTCGAGACTGAGATCTGCGGAAGCAGGTAGACCTTGCCTAAAATGCTACAGGAAATTGGGAAGAGTACAAGAGGGGGAAAGCGAGCATGGGTTGGGGGAAGTTGTTAGGGAAATTGGATTGGGGAATTTGGACCTCTCCACCTTTTGTTTGATCACTGGATAGAGAGAAGGAAATCTCTCCAAAAATTTTAGTTTTTTTACCCTTTTGTTTTCAAAGCCCCCACACGTGGTGTCGAGAGTTGGAAATGGGAGCCCAATTTTTTCCGCAGTAAGGGAATAGAGGTGTTCTAAGCGGTGATCCAGTGAAGCAACGTATGGCTAGCACTAGCGGGGTTTTGTTGCCTCTACAACACCCTGCAATCTCCTCTGAAATCCTTTCAAATCAAATCGTACAGCCTGCAGCTCTCTTCGTTCTGAGGGCTTGAGCTGCGCATACATTCTTTCGATCGATTGGATACGTTCCTCAGTGAGAGGGTGTGTCGAGAAAAAGTTTTGGACACGGGCCTGTGAACCACGCGCTTGCTCTTTTTGCTGTTTGAGATCTTGCAGGCGCTCAAAGAATTTGCTCATGCCGCGCGGATCGATATCGGATCGCACCAGATACTGAAAGCCGATGCGATCGGCATCAGCTTCTTGTTGGCGAGAAAAGCCCTTTTGCAAGAGGACTTGGCCCTGCTGGAGTATGAAGCCGATAAGTCCTGAGGCATCGCCAAGAAAGATCGTGAGAGCTGCAGCGATGCTGAGATTTTGAACCATAGAGCGCAGGACATGCCGTTGTGTAGCGTGAGCGAGTTCGTGTGCAGCGACTCCGAGGATCTCTTCGGGGCTACTGACGGCGAGGAGCATTCCACTGTTAAAGATTAAAATGCCGCCCGGTATTGCGAACGCATTGAGAACGGGATCGCTGCTGATATAGATCGTGATGGGGAAATTTGCATTGGTGTTTGTGTTGATGAGCGGGGCTAGCAGCTTTTGGAGCTGAGCCTGAAGCTTTGCATCTCGGACAATTTGCGCGTCGGGTAGGATAGAGGGTCTGAGCTGTTGGCCCATAGACTGTTCGAGGGAAAAAGGTACTTGGTTGACAATTGCATCGAGCAGTCGATCCTTGAGTTCGAGGATTCCGCAGCCACTCAGTCCTGTGGAGAGGAGCAGAAGCAGGAGGCTCTTGCGAACGAAATGTCGGAACATCGGAAGTCTCCGTCTAGGGTTTAGGCATAGAAGAGCATAAGGTAGAGACAAAAGAAGCTGAAGCTCTCTTGAAAAAAAGCAAAAAATACGGATGGTTACAGATGATGTGGCGATCGTCCTGCCGGGGTCTTAGGCGGAATAAAGCTTGCAGTGCTTCAGGCATGAATATGGACAATTAACACTGAGTAGTTTCGAGGAATGGTATGACGTCACGCACGATTCTGCTAATCGCTACGTTAACGACTCTCGCAAGTTGCAAAAGGCCTCAGGCGAGTTCGAGTCAATTGGAATCGGTAGTGTATAGCGGTCGCCTATGGCAAGACACCTCAGCCATCCCTGTGTGTATCGTAAATTACGATGAGGTCGATGCTGGACTGATAGCAGACATTCGCTCGCATGTGAGTCAGGACTATGGCAAGCGGGCTGGAATCTTTTTTCAAGGCTGGGGGGCTTGTCAGCCAGAGGATCTACAGAAGCAAATGATACGCGTGTATTTTGATCGTGTGCATGACTGGAGTGGACGATCCGGAGCGACAGCTGGAGGAGGTTTGTCAGTTGTTGGTCCATCGGCGAGTAGCTGTGACGAGATCTGTGCAGGTGGCACGATGTTGCTTAAGATCGGTACGGAAGGTCGGTATCCAAGCTTTGCGGATGGTCGAGTCGAGTTTATCAAACGACAGACCCGTTCGACGGCAGTGCATGAGTTTGGTCATGCCCTTGGACTCTTGCATGAACATGAAAGAGCTGATGGGCCAGGTTGCAGCGACTTTCCTCGCGACGAGCTCCCTTCGAGCAAGCGAGGCGTTCAATTTGTGGGAGCCTACGATCCTGATTCCATCATGAACTATTGTCACAAACCAGAGATCAACACGCTATCTTCAGGTGATATTGCAGGACTTGCCTTTCTCTATCCAAAGGCCGCAGAACGCCGCGAGACGTTATCGACTGAACAGAGCACGCAAAATATCCCTGAGCCTTCTTCACCGAGCACAACTCAGACGATGGATCTTTGTCGACCTGATCTTGCAAAGGTTCCTCAGCTTACGCGCACTGAGTACACTGGGGGAAAGGTTCAGGTGAGCTTTCGGAATGCCTGTAAGGAAGCCCTAGAGGTTTTCTGGTTGGATACAGCAGGGCAAGCGCGGAGTTATGGGCTTATGGAGCCAGGTGGGAGCAAAAATATGCTGAGCTATGAAGGGCATAGCTGGCGATTCGTGAATAAGCAGACTCAGGGTTTGGTCAAAGAGTTTAGGATTGCAGCCTGGATGCAGGATGTGAGTGTGCCCTGATCCAGGCTTGGTTTTCTTATTTCAAAGTTTGCCGAGGAACAGATCTTGGGTGAAGCTTAGTTCATTCTGTAGGTTCTTGTACGATATCCTCAGCTGGCCTAAAGTGGGAAGGCGTCTCTGAATTTGCAGCGTTATTGAGATGGGGTGTCAAATAGAAGCCCTCCATATATCACTTTCTCGTATTTATCATAAATTACAGACAGTTGACAAATTTAAGATCGTACCTTAAAATATTTAAGGGCGCGTCTTAAAAAGAGCAAATTATGCAATTTATTGAAAGAAAACTGTCACAAGCGCTTCTAGAAGCAGCTCGCTACTTTCCAGCCATTGTGCTGGCGGGCCCGAGACAAACAGGGAAAACCACGCTTTTGAAGCGCCTTTTTCCCCAATATCAGTACGTAAGTCTTGATAGGCCAGCGCTTGCAGAGCAGGCAGAAGAAGATCCTGAAGCTTTTTTGTCGAAGTACCCTGCGCCTCTTCTCATTGATGAGGTTCAGTATGCTCCAAAGCTCTTTCGTTTTTTGAAAATTAAGATAGATGCGGCTCGAGATTTAAAAGGACAGTATGTTCTTACCGGATCGCAAAAATTTACTCTTATGAAAGGAGTGAGTGAGTCTTTAGCAGGGAGAGTTGCTGTCTTTGATTTTGAAGGACTCAGCATAACAGAGCTGCAATCAAAGTATACGTTCACGAGTTCGCCGGAGAGTTTTGTTGAGTTCTTTGCAAGAGGCGGCTTTCCTGAACTTTGGGTCGATATGAATCGACCTATAGAGCTCTATCTTAATTCTTATATTGCTACGTATCTGGAACGAGATGTCAAACAAGTTCTCGCTGTTACGAGCCTCCGTGATTTTGAGCGTTTTCTCCGAGCTTGTGCATTGAGGTCAGGACAGCAATTGAATAAGTCTGACCTAGCACGAGATGTTGGTGTGAGTGTGCCAACGGTTGGAGAATGGCTCAGCGTCTTGGAGGCACTTGGGCAGATATATCTCTTAGAACCTTGGTTTGGAAATCTTAATAAGCGTCTTACCAAAGCACCCAAACTTTACTTGGCGGATCCTGCCTTGATGATCCATCTCAGTGGCATTCAGGCATCTGCTGTCGATCAGTCGCCTTTGATAGGTGCTGTTTGGGAGACTTTTGTTTACTCTGAGCTACGTAAGCAATTGTCTTTTGGAAGTGGACCACGAAAGCTTTGGTATTATCGAGATCATACACAATACGAAGCTGACTTCGTGTTGGAGCATGGTCATGAATTGACTCTTTATGAATGCAAATGGACATCGGAACCTCAGAATGCGATGGCCTCTAATCTCCAGAAAATTGAAGATATCTTTGCTGAAAAGTCTGAAATATTTCGTGTAACTCAAAAAAATCTGGTGACGAGATCAGAGTTGTGTGTGAGTAAGAATGGTTTAAGTTTTTGTTCCGTCTTTGAAGGACTGATCCAGAATTCGACTATAGAGAATTTACCGCCTGGCAAATAGTCTCGAAAAATCTAAGACCTTCTTGTACTGCACCTCTTGCCTCTGATAGCCTCTCTGTTCGAGACCGTCTGCAATTTCAGCATTGTGGAGAGCTCCCCAAGGGATCACTAGGATACGATGCCTGGGCGCTTCTCTATCGAGAACATGGAGGACTTCCTGATTTCTGCGTGTGATGAGATCGGAGCGAAAAATTTCACCAAGCTTTGGATCGAAAAACTTGGGAAGGTCGCTGAGAGGCGTTACTCCTCGGTAGAGGCGACTCATATCTTGGAGAAAAGCTATGGTCTCTGGTCGCAACTGACTCACATCGAGGTCTGCTTTCATCACCCGATGACTTTGCATGAGGTTCCGTTGAAACACTTCGCCTTGATCGCTGAGATGAAGCTTGTCGGCTAGGCCTTTGTAGCGGAAACCGCCCTCGAGCAAATTCTTCTCATCACTGACACCTTCACTCAAAATGAGCGCGTTGTCTTTGGGAATGGTAGCGAGGAGATCCTCGTAAAAACTCTTTTCGGCAATGTGCATCATGCCTATCAGATAAACTTCTTGGTCTTGTTTTTTGAAGATCTCAGAGCGTGTATAAAGTCCATCTCTTTGCATTTTCACATATCCGCGGCTCTCGATAAAAAGTCGATCGAGACTTGCACCGAAGTTGAGACCAAGGCTCAAGAGCCCAATGATGAGGAGTCCGCCTGGAAAGCTGACGCAAAAACGGAGCCAAGAGAAAGATCCATTCTCGTCAAACGAATCTGGGCTATAGAGGCCAAGGGGATTGCCCGTCTTGTGTCTCCTGTAAAGCAAGCCTAGGGACTGGGCTCCGAGAAGGATCAGACATTCACTGAGACCGCGTTGCGGCATAGGGGGTGTCAAAAGCGGCCAAAAACTGGTGTGACTCCAGAGGCTGCTTGCAAGCAGGAAGAGGACGAGGCCGAGCGGACTTTTCTTATGCGTCCAAGTGAAAAAAAGTGTAGGCAACCACAGCATAAGGCCAAGCATGTCGCTCATGCCTAGCGTTGTGAGGGTGGGGGCGGATCCTATCCCGAGCTTATGCGCGATAAAGAGCAAGCTCTCGAACAAAGCGGAGAGCAGCTGGAAACTAAAGAAAAAATTGAAGAGGCTAGCGATCACGGGACTTCTTTCTGTACGCACCTTCGATCTGATCTTATTAGATCGTCCCCGCCTTGCGAGCAATAATAAAAACCTAGTTTAAACTGACGGTGCCTCGCCCTATGGTCGCAAAGATTGGTGGTTTTATGAACGCAAGTCTACCGCTACCTCGATCTTCAAGTCATCAGAGAGAGCAATGTCCCTTATCACAACTTCAAGAGCTTAAAGGCAAGATCATTCGTAAAAGCTGGAAGGCTCAGGATAGCCTCACCTTTGCCTTTGACAGCTACTTTCTCCGTGCTGATCATTTCGCCCTTGTAAGTATCCCAATATTCGGCCTTGTACTCTCCTGGAGGCAAGTCTCTGAGGGCAAACTGTATCCCTTTAAAGGTCTGAGGACTCGGTCGATCGCTGCTATGCATGCCTTTGGCGTCGGCAATCCAGCCCATTACTCGGCCATCGGTTTTGAGGCCATAAAGGTTCAACTGCTCCGTGTGCTGCTGCATCTGAACGGGCCAGCTTTCGCGCAGCGGCTGGAGTGCTTGCTGTCTTCTATCCCAGTTGCCCAAGTAGCGCGTGAGAGCCCCAAAATGGGAGTAAAGCTGATTGGGTTGAATCTGGGTATCCCACCACCAGGGCATTGCATTGCCACCGACGGGTTGCATCGCTTGCACCCAGATGCCAGCATGGAGGAAGATGCCTTTTTTATCCTGAGCATCGACGCCATCGCCTGAATCCGAACCAAATTCACCAAAGAAAAATGGCTTTTGCAGATTTTCAAAGCGCGGGACTACCTGTTCCATCGTCTTCCATACGCGGCGATGATAGGCGTGATACTGGGTAAAGTCGATAGTTGCGAGTTGATAAGAGTCCTTGTTGTAATAGTCGTAGTAGCTGGTCGTGATCATGTGTTGATAGGGATCGCGCTTTCGCAACCATTGACTCATGTCCTTGTGCCACTGAAATTCATTCTCGGGATTGTAATCATCGGCAAAATTGATTTCGTTAAAAAATTCCCAAGCCATGATAGCTGGACTATGGCCCCAGCGAGCCACGACATAAGCCAAGCGCTGTTTATAAACGTCACGGGCTTTGAGATCGGTGAAAAAATCCTGGGCCTTGTCGAGCATACCACCCTGGACCTTATTGTAGGGATTGTTGGGCCACTCGGGATTGACCTTACTGCTGAGGGCGCCGTGGAATTCAAAGACAAGCTGGACGTAGATCCCGTTCTCTTCGGCAAGCTTGAGGATCTGATCAAGTCGTTCGGCATTCGCAAGGTTGTAGTTGCCAAGGCCCTTGTAGTTGCCCATCTCTTTCCATTCGATACCAAAGCTCCAATGGCTCATCCAGAGGCGTGCCCAGTTTTGACCATTGGCCTTCATAGCAGCAAACATTTTTTTGTAGTTCTCGGTTTGATCCCAAGCAGTGTTCTGACCAATAGGATAATAAAAACGGCCCGAATCAAAGCTAAAGTAGCGTCTATCCTTGGGATCGACACGGAGAAAACCATCGTTGCTGCTCTTGGCGACTTCAAAACTCAGCGGACCTGAGCTGACGGCACCTTGTGGGTTTTTGGCCGTGATCTGATAAGTCCACTTTCCGGCTTCGTTGGGAGTGAAACGTAAACGCCACTCAGGGTTTTTAACCTGGCCCTGTAGAGTCACATCGCCTTTGTAGAGAAAGCCTGAGACATTGTGGGTTTTTTGCGAAGGTGATTCGAAGCGCGCTTCGACCGCGATCTCCTGACCGTTGTAGGGGTCGTTATAGGAGGCTTCGAGCGGTATCTGCAACTCTAAGGGCTCATATACATTCTTTGGGCTTTGCAGAGTGATGGGCGTACCGAGCGTAGGTGCAGCCATGATAGTCGCCTTCTGTCGTGGGGAGCTCGCTGCAGCCATAGGGCCTAGGGAGCGGATGTTATCGATCGCAAAGGAGCCAGTCGGTACGCCTCCTGTATAGATGAGGAGGATGAGGGAACCGAGTTTAGCTTGATCAGGGATTTTAGCCGTGAATTCCCAGTTGCTTGCTGATGATTTGAGCTTAGCCTCTTGATCGATGGCAAAGTGTAGCTTACGGTTCCAGCCCTGAGTCAGGCTGATTTTATCCGTTTCGTAGTATTGATCCGCTTCGATGGCAAGAGCAAGTTCCACATTTTTGCCAGGGAACGGATTGAACACATCGAGTTCAAAAGCCTTGAGGTCCTTGGCATAGCCGTGCACGGAGCGCCGGAGGACGATCTTTTTTTGGCCGCGACTGCCTTCTTGGCTAAAGCTTACACGCAGGGCTTGTCTGCCATCACTGACGGCATCGCTAGCAAGATCGAGCTGTGCCTTGTCCCCCCACTCTTTGAGTTCCCAGCGTAGCTGTTGCTCGAAGCTATCGACAAGATAGCTCTTAGAGCTGGTGGCCGCTAGGAGAGGGGCTGAGCAGCCGAGGAGGATTAGCTTTTTCCATGTATGTTTCATAGCTCAGAGCTCCTTTGCGCCATTAACGAGCTTGCATATGCACAGTGATCGGCTGAGACTCGGTCTTCTGATCGAGAGCTTCTCCATAAAGGCATAGGCCAAAGCGATGTTTAGCATCCGCTTTGACTTCAAAGCGGAGTGTGTGTTTGCCTGAGCCCTCAAGCTTCTTGAGAAGGGCTGGATGATCGCTGCGCCACACGTAGATCTTACCTTGCATATCGTCTGGTACTACAGTTTGCGTGCCAAGCTCAAAGCCGTCGATGGACACAGTGACGTCACTGATCTCCTCAGCCTTGCCCTTTTCATGCGACTCGGCACTGAGGCGAGCTTTGACTTCGATGAACTTGGGCGCAGAAGGGGCAGAGACAAAGGAGTATTCGAAAAACCCGGTTTGCTCTCCGCCGTACTGATGTTCGAAGGTGCCGGAGCCATCGTAGAAGCCAAAATACTTCCAGTCAGCATCGACAAAGGCTCCGATCGCTATCTTTTGTTCCCAAGGATTGCTCTTGGGAAGGCTCGCGTTGACGAGCTGGGGTGTGGTATGGGAGCAGGCACCATAGACCCAAAGACTGACGGCAAACGGCAGAATTTTAAAATAGCGCATGGTGCCTCTCTCCCTTTCTCAATAGGTGTCAAATACAGAGCGGACAAAGAGTTGCTTTTGTAAGGCTTCTTTGCTGATCGCCTGACGGGAAACTTGCACAACTCGCTCCTGACCTGCATCGAGGTCAAAGAAGTTGTCGCTAAAGACCACATCATCATGCTCAAGATCTAGACCCACAAACTTTGCAAAGGAGGTGCCCGCCTTCACATGCACGTTCCAGTGCTGGCTGCTCTCTTCAACGCGGAAGCTGAGTTGTGGATTCTCAAGCTCGAGGTGCTTATAGGGAACGAAAGTCGCTGTTGCATAGCGAGTCAGACCTTCAGTCTTGTCTGTGTACTGGACCGAAAGGTACGTGTGGCGAGCCTGGTGACCTTGCAACTCATTGCTAAAGTCAAGATCGAGGATTTTAGCTGACTTCAGTCCAACAACTTCCAGGTTACAGCTCCCCTGCTTGAGGACTTTGCCCTGAAGGGTCAAGAGCGACCATTTAAGTTCGCCGTAGCTTGGCTCTAGCTTGTCGTTGGTGACGTGGATCTCGGCGCCAGTCTTGGATTCTTTGATCGACATTAGGACCGGATCGTAGCAGCGCTTGACACTGTAGTGCATCGCCTTCCAACGTCCGTAGTAGTCGACGCTCGACCACGAGGCGGTCGGCCAGTTGTCGTTGAGCTGCCAGTAGGTGGTTCCCATACAGCGCCCACGATTCTGACGAAGATGCTCGACAGCATAGCGTACAGCTTCGGCTTGGCTCAGCTGCGAAACGTAAAGGATGCTGGCGAAGTCTTTGGGGTAACGATAGTAATCAGCGATAAAGTGGAAGATCTTAGAGTTGCCGTTATCGCTTTCGTTACGCTGGTGATCTTCCATCACAGCGCTGAAGATGTTGCGATCTTCGGGAGCAGTATAGGCTTTAACTGTCTTGTAGTTAGGAAAGCTTTGGAAGCCGAATTCCGAGAGGAAGCGGTAGTGATGCTTACGGAACTCTGTGTATGACTTGCGTCCGTGCCAGACACCCCAGTCGTGGACATCGCCCATGGAGTAATCGTTGGGCTTATCAAAGTTGCCACCTGATGAAGGTGAGGCAGGCCAGTAGTCGATCTCTGGACATACTTCTGCCACAAGCGAAGGAAAGAGAACTTCATACTGCTTGATGTACTCGACTCGATTTTCCTTGGTCTTGGGGAAATCCCACTCTTCAAAGGCCCATTCCATCTCATTGTTACCACAGATGAGACCGAGCGAAGCATGGTGTCGCATGCGATGGAGCGCATCGCGCACTTCGTGGGTGATATTCTCAAAGAAACTTGGATTGTGGATATCGTAGATGGCACAGGAGAACATGAGATCTTGCCAGATGATGATACCCATATCATCGCAGATATCGAAGAAGGAATCGTTGGGATAGATACCGCCGCCCCATACGCGCAAGAGGTTGAAGTGAGCATCTTTACAGGTCTGCATCAGCTTGCGAGTGCTATCAGGGGTTACACGATTGAGGTAGACATCTTCGGGAATGTAGTTAGCACCCTTGCCAAAGATGGCGACACCGTTGACGTTGAATTGAAAGCTCTTGCCCCATTCATCCTTTTCCTGCTCCAGGCGGATCGTACGGAGGCCGATGCGTTGGCTCTTTTTCTCGAGGCTTTTGCCAGCGAGTGTTAGCTCGGTCTCTACTGTGTAGAGAGCCTGCGCACCGTAGCCGTTTGGCCACCAGAGTTGGGGATTGGGCACGTCGAAGGACTTTGCGTCTTCGGCGGTATAGTCTTTTTCGAAGGCAAGTTTGCCTTGAGGATCGAGAACCTTGACGCGAACGCGATAGTCACCCTCGACCCAGCTCTCTTGCTTGGTTGCAACAGTCAGGCTGACCTTGCCCTTATCGTGGGTTTGCGTGATGTGAACGTCGCTGAGACGAGCTGCTTCATAGGCGACAAGGCGGATGTCGCGATAGATACCGATGTCAGGAATCTGGGGGCCCCAATCCCAACCAAAACTACAGTACATCTTACGGAGATGGTTGGCACCTTTCACGGGTGTTCCCACCTGCCAGAGTTGACGCTTTTGATCGCGCTTGGTGATCTCTTCGATGGTATTTTTAAAAAGGATTTGAAGCTTGTTTTGACCTTGCTTCACCAGCGAACCGACATCCCAGCGCCAGCGGCGATGCATATTTTCGGTACGTGCAACCTCTGTTCCATTCAGGCTTACGACAGCGATTGTGTCCAGACCATCGGCCTCGAGGACAAAGCGTGCGTCTTTGGTCTTAAGGAAGTCGCTATCGATCTCGAAAGTCTTCTCGAAGATCACATCACGAGCGGCAAGTTCTACACACTTGCGATTATTCTCGCGATAGAACACATCGTGCTCGCCCCAGTAGCCAGCCTTTTCGAGCTCGTAGAAGACGCTGGTGGGAACATGGCCCTCGAGCTTGAACTTTTGGTCGACCGCTTGGATTTGCCACAAACCGTTCAGAGAGAGAGTTTTCATCAGATTTCGTCCTTTCCTTGCGCACGATGATCGACGGGGAGAGCGTGTTCCTGTTCTGCATCGAAAAGATAAATTTTTTCGCGCAGAATCGGAAGTGACATCTTATCTCCGACCTTCTTATGAAATTTTTCGACTCTCGCAACATAGGATGCCTGGCCTGTTGTTACGTGGAGATAGTATTCGGAGCCCATGGGCTCGACGACTTTGACTTCGGCTTCCAGAGTCGGTGCACCTGGGTCCAGGCTGGCCAAGAGAGAGCCGATGCCTTCGGGGCGAAGTCCTAGGATGACTTTTTTCTGACCTTGAGCCTCTGCTGCCTTGAACCAGCGTTGAGGGAGTGGCAGACTGATGCCATTTTCTTGATAGAAGCTGTAGCCACGATCGCTCTTCACGAGGTGACCTTCGAAGAAGTTCATCGGCGGCGAGCCGATAAAGCTTGCTACAAAGCGATTGCAGGGGTGATCGTAGAGTTCGAGTGGACTTGCGACCTGTTGCACGATGCCATCTTTCATTACGACGATACGATCACCCATAGTCATCGCTTCGGTCTGATCGTGCGTGACATAGATCATGGTCGAGCGCAGTCGCTGGTGCAGATCCTTAAGTTCGACCCGCATCTGAACGCGAAGCTTAGCATCGAGGTTAGAGAGTGGTTCGTCGAAGAGAAAGATTGCCGGCTTACGTACGATGGCACGACCAACGGCGACCCTTTGTCGTTGGCCACCGGAGAGTTCGCGCGGCAGACGTTCGAGCAGATGACCGATGCTGAGCACGCGGGCAGCTTCTTGGACGCGACTATCGATCTCGTCTTTGGGTACGTGGCGCAGTTTGAGGCCAAAGGCCATGTTCTCATAGACGCTCATGTGTGGGTAAAGAGCGTAGTTCTGAAAGACCATGGCGATATCACGATTTTTGGCCGGAAGGTCGTTGACCAAACGACCGCCGATCGCCAGCTGCCCGTCGCTGATATCTTCGAGCCCTGCGATCATGTTGAGCAAGGTGGACTTGCCGCAACCAGAAGGGCCGACGAGGACGATAAATTCCCCATCTTTGACTTCGAGGTCCACGTCTTTAACCGCAGCGACCGTGGGGCTGTAGTACTTGGAGATCGCTTGAAGACTGAGTGTAGCCATGTGATGGACTCCTTGGTCTATTCCTTCAGCCCGCTGCTGGCAAAGCTGTTGACGATTTGTTTTTGGAACACAAAGAACAGTATCAATGCAGGCAAGATGGAGAGGAGCGAGCCCGCCATCTGCACATTTTCGAGATTGCTAAAACGTCCCTGGAGCATAGAGATGACCAGCGGGGTGGTATATTTGCCTTCATCCAAAAGATAGATCATAGGGCCGATAAAGCTATTCCAAGCTCCGAGGAAACTGAGGATTCCAATCGAGGCTAGCAAGGGACGACAGCAGGGCAACACGATCTGAAAGAAGATGCGGACCTCCGAGCAGCCATCGACGCGAGCAGCTTGGATGAGATCGTTGGGAATTTTGGAGATGAATTGTCGCGAGAGAAACACAAAGAATACACTGCCAAGGCTTGGAATGATCAGGGGCAAGTAGGTGTTGATCCAGCCAAAGTCTCTCGCCAAAAGAAAATTGGGTACCATCAGGACAGCACCTGGGATCATCATGGTTGAAAGTAAGAGGAAAAAGAGGCCATCGCGTCCCGGAAAGCGATGCTTTGCAAAGGCATAACCGGCTAGGGGACAAAAGAGAAGATTGCCAACCGTGATAGCTGCAGAGACGAGCAGACTGTTCCACACAGAGCGCAGATAGATCGTGCCATCGAGGAGCTGTCGGAGTGGTTCGAGCGTCGGCTGACCTAAGCCGAGGCTGATGTGAAAGGAGGCTAGTTCCTCGGTCGATTTAAAAGCTGTGACCAGCATATAGTAAAAAGGCAAGGCGAGGAGAAGAGCTGCCCCTCCCAAGAGGAGATAGACCCAACCCATCTTCCACATCCGAATGCGGCGTTGAGATAGCTTGAGTGCCGGTGCGGGATCGAGATCGCGCTGGCGACGGAACTGTTCGGCGTTGGCTTCGTTGACGATATCCATCGGATCCTCCTCCTTTACAATGACTCGTTACGGCTGTTTCGCATAAGGCGCAGCTGTACGAGGGTAAAGGCTAGTATGAGTAAGAAGAGTATGTAGGCGACCGCCGAGGCTCGTCCCATCTTGAATTGTTCAAAGCCCAGATCGTAGATAAGGGGCACCATAGTCTTGCCGGCATCGTTGGGACCAAACTTGGATCCTGCAAATCCTGAACCCCCGCCGAGCATATAGATCTGCTCGAAGACCTGAAAGCCTCCGATGAGACCCATGATGGTGACAAAGATCAGCTGGGGACGGATGCCAGGGAGCGAAACGTGCCAGAATTTTTGCCACCAGCCTGCGCCATCGATCTCAGCGGCTTTGTAGAGCTGATTAGGAATCTGCTGTAGGCCAGCTAAAAAGAGCAGAATAGTAAAGGCGAGACCATGCCAGACAGCAAGTCCCATCACGCAGTAGAGAAAACTTTTTTCATCTTTGAGAAACAGTAGAGGGTTTTGAATCCAGCCAAACCTTAAAAAGGCTGCATTGAGCCAACCGAGGGCAGATTCTCGATAGAGCTGAGTGAAGATGAGGGATACCGAAACCGCGCTTGTGATAAGAGGCGAAAAGTATAAAAAGCGCCAGAACCTTTGACCGTAGAGCGGATTGTTGAGGAGAGCCGCAAAGGCAAGAGCGAGAACTATCCCGAGG
>JACCDP010345257.1_pt1 | contig 17477 bp, 20 predicted proteins | sample 7445841 | NCBI WGS metagenome assembly JACCDP01 (sample SAMN15323441, study PRJNA562643) | freshwater metagenome | isolation source: river surface water | place: USA:Blue River Watershed | collected 2017-08-17 | reverse complement strand
CAAGTTACCATTAACCTTAGCGCTTCTTACACCGATGCGGGTGCTACAGCAACTAACAAAGACGGATCATCCGTTGCGGTTACTACAGACAACCAAGTACATTCTTCTACTGTAGGTACTTATTACGTTAATTATTCGGCTACCAATGCGAACGGAACATCAACCGCTAAACGACGCGTAGACGTGGTGATTGGCGCTGAGAATTGGACCGGGGTATCTTGGGCGATGACTACTACATGTAGCGGGACACAATTTCCGTTATCTGCTTCACCAAGCATCACCGCTGGAGGTAGTGCCAGTGCAGTAAACATTGAAAACTTCTTCAATTTAGTTGGCGGTACGGCTACGGGAACAATTAATGGCGCAAACATTACAGTACCTAACCAAACATTAAATATTACGATTGGAGATGTCACTTTTTCAGGTACAGGGGCAATGAACGCAACTGGGACACAAATCCAAATCACCTATACATATGACAACAATGCCCCTTTAATAGGTGGCACGGGTACATGTATGGCTATTTATGACAAGCAATAAAAGAAACTATTCATGATAAAAGGCGGCCTCGGTCGCCTTTTTTTGTGCCTTAGGTTACGTTCAAGCCTTAGGAAAGCAACTACCTTTGTAGCATGGGAAAATTCAACGAAATAATTAAAGGTGAAACGCCAACCTTAGTCGATTTTCATGCTACGTGGTGTGGACCATGTAAAACTTTGGCTCCTATTTTAGAACAATTAAAAACAAAGAAAGGACAATCCCTGAGAATCCTTAAAATCGACGTAGATAAAAATCCGGCAATTGCAGCACAACTCGGAATACGCGGAGTCCCAACACTCATTTATTACAAAAACGGAAAACAACTATGGAGAAAAAGTGGTGTAATTCCCTTACAAGAGTTAGAAACGTTAACTAAGTAATACTCCTAGTTTCCCAAAGGAATCCAGCATAGTCAGCTTATCCGCATGAATGGCGTCTGGTAAGAACAAGAATTTCTTATCAAACAACTCCTCGTTAATCCAGAAACTAACCCAATATTCATTGTAAAGTCCAAAAACTTCCGGCACAATTAACTCTATTTTCGCTACTTCATTTGGTAACATAACTTCAAGCGAATGCCTTAGTGTTGCGGTTTTGATTTTCTCACCTGTGGCTGGATTTTCACCATAACCAACACTGGTGATAATAATCCCCTCAATGATGTCTTCTTTCGCATTGTGAAGATAAACAGCATACTCAGGCATATCATTCTCTAATAGTACCGCCAATTCAATTCCTTCTACTTTTGGTATAAGCTCGCTTAATTTCATGTTATTCCTTTAATTCAAAATCAAAAAGTAACCGTAAGTGTTCTATCAATTGCACCGTTACCAAATCTATATCCAAACTGTATCCCAATTCCTGCTGCATCGAAGTTACTTGCTTATCCGATATACCACACGGTATAATTTGATCGAAATAAGATAAATCCGTATTTACATTAAATCCAATTCCATGCATGGTAACCCATCTCGAACTTTTAACACCAAAAGCTGCAATTTTTCTTGGTTTTTCTAAATCAATCCACACACCCGTAAGTCCTTCAATTCGATGGCCAATGATTCCGTATTCCGCGAGGGTTAGAATCACTGCCTCTTCTAAGAACCTCATATATTTATGAATGTCCGTAAAAAACTGTTCTAAATCCAAAATCGGATAAACTACCAACTGTCCCGGGCCATGATACGTAATATCTCCTCCCCTGTTTATCTGATAAAATTTTGCATCAATTTCACTTAAAGATGCTTCATCCGCTAATAAATGATCTTTTTTACCACTCTTGCCAAGGGTAAAGACGTGAGGGTGTTCACAGGTAATCAAGTGACTCAATAAATCTGATTCACCTTGCTGTTTACTAGAAATTAGTGCATTAAATAAAGACTCTTGATAATCCCAAGCTTCCTTATAATCAACGCTACCTAAAGGATGGTATTTAACCTTGGGGCGGTTCATTACATCTTCCCTAATTCACTTTTGAGATAGTCAATGATCTCGATATCCATGATATCCGCATGATTAGCCTCACACAAATAATAAGAAGCCCAATCTACCAAATGAATTAAATACAAGGATCTTTCAATTAACGAATCACCCTTTGCTTCAAGATTAAATACTGCCTTTGATTTTTTAGAGACGGCATCCTTAGTAATTTCAAAACGCTTTTTGTTTCTTGGATGAATATCGGCTGCATTAAAGAAAACAGGGGCAAAACGCTCGTCTCCACCACCCCAACCGACAAGCTCGTTGTGATTCATTTCTGGAATCACTTGATTCCAAGCCAAGTATTTTGAATTCTCGTTAAACTGTTGACGTGCACGTACAATAACTCCCTCATATTTAGTTTCTCCATAAAGCACACCAACTTTACCAAATAAATAGGTGGATAGTTCTTGAGCAATTGCATCTATTTCTGAGGTATTATTTCGAATCAAGCCAATACTCGCATGAACCTGATCTAAGGATTTCGCCGAAATAAACCCAAGTTTATTGAAGTAATTAAGCAATTGAACCAACGAATACGCTAAGGCGCTTCGCGGTGGATTTCCACCAGGAACAATTACACAATCATACCCGTTTTCAGCACAAAATTTAGCCAAATGCCCTCCACTTGTAACCCCAAAAATAAACGCTCCTTTCGCTTTAGCCTCATCTAAAGCCATGGTAGTTTCTTCCGTGTTCCCTGAATAAGATGATCCTATAACTAAGGTATTAGGACCTACGAACCCTGGAAGGGTATATTCATTAACCAAGGTAATTGGCAACGCGATTTCGTCTTGAACCCAGTTACTAACGATTTTGGCGCCAATACCAGAGCCTCCCAAGCCGCAGATCACAATGTTGTGAATTGGTCTGTCAGGTGCATTAAATGATTGTTTAGAAGCTATTTCAAAGGCTTCTTCCAGTTGATTGGTGAATGTTGCGATTAATTCTTTCATTATTAATTTAATTAAAGTGGAATGTTTCCATGTTTTTTTAAGGGTAGATTCTCAGCTTTCTTCTCCAGCATTTTAAATCCTAATACTAATTTTTGGCGTGTTTCTTCCGGTAGGATTACATCATCTACAATCCCTCGTTCTGCTGCACGATACGGGTTAGCAAAGGTGTCTGCATATTCGGCCTCCTTTTCAATCCATTTTTGAGAAGGGTCCGTTGCTGCATTAATTTCTCTTCTAAAAATTATTTCTGCAGCTCCTTTCGCCCCCATTACGGCAATTTCAGCCGTTGGCCACGCATAACTCAAATCAGCACCAAGTGATTTAGAGTTCATAACGCAATAAGCGCCACCATAAGCTTTTCTTGTTATTACAGTAATTCGTGGAACCGTAGCCTCAGCAAAGGCATAAATCAATTTGGCTCCGTGTGAAATTATTCCGTTCCATTCCTGATCCGTACCCGGCAAAAACCCTGGGACATCTTCTAAGATAAGAAGAGGGATGTTAAATGAATCACAGAATCGAACAAATCGAGCGCCTTTTCTTGATGCATTTATATCCAGAACACCTGCTAATTCGGCGGGTTGATTAGATACCACGCCAATCGTACGTCCTTCTAATCGAGCAAACCCAACAACAATGTTCTTTGCATAATCTTCTTGCACTTCTTTGAACGACGCATCATCAACCAAACTATCAATTACTCTTCGGCAATCATAAGGCAAACCACTATTCGATGGAAGAATGGTTTTTATAGCCTCTATTTTTGCTTTTGAAAACTCAAAAACCGCAGTTTTTGGCGCCTCCTCGTATGCATTTTGAGGTAAATAGGTCAATAAGGCGCGTGCATTCTTCAAGCATTCCACATCATTGCCCGCAACAAAATGGTTAACACCACTTCGCTCAGCATGGGTTTTTGCGCCACCTAGGTCTTCAGAAGTTACTTCTTCATGTGTCACCGTTTTAACCACATTGGGTCCAGTTACAAACATGTAGGAGGTATCCTCCACCATAAAAACAAAATCCGTAAGTGCAGGAGAATAGACAGCACCCCCGGCACAGGGACCCATGATTAAAGAAATCTGAGGCACCACACCGCTTGCGCGAGTATTTCTAAAAAATATCTCAGAATACCCTGAAAGTGATACCACCCCTTCTTGAATTCTTGCACCACCTGAATCATTTAAGCCAATAATTGGAGCCCCGTTTTTCAGGGCTAAATCCATTATTCTACAAATTTTAGCGGCATGCGTTTCGGAAAGAGAACCGCCTAATACAGTAAAGTCCTGAGAATAGACATATACTAATCTGCCATGTATGTTTCCAAATCCTGTGATTACACCATCGCCTGGGAAACGCTGTTTATCCAAATCAAACGCTGTTGACCGATGTTCTACAAAGGCTCCAATTTCATTAAAAGAACCTTCGTCTAACAAAAGTGCTAAACGTTCCCTAGCCGTTAATTTCCCTTGCGCATGATGTTTCTCGATGCGATCTTTGCCTCCTCCAACATGGATTTGAGCGCGTCTGTCCTTGAGGTGTTGATTTTTATCTTCCATCGGCTTCAAAAGTACATCATTTCGCGCTAATAATTGGTTTTGAAATGAGATTCGCAACGGTTAATACCCCTAAAAAAATCAAAGAAGAAGCGAATGGTTCATGAAAAAAGACCAAAAAAACTCCCGTTAAAGCAAAACCGGAAATCTTAAGTAAATGCGTTTTATTTGAGGTAAACATAAACATACGCGTGCGCTGTTCAAGTTTCCAACGCATCCATTCATTGAGTAAAATCAAAGGAATTAAAATATATCCCTGGGCAATCCCCATATCTTTGTATGCAAGGAAATTCTTAAAGGAGGGCCAAAGCTCGTTACCTGACAAAACGATAAGTGTGATCACCAAAACCAATTCGAACCAAGGCAAAGCAAGCCCGATAGGCTCTCGAAATTCTCGGTGCCTAAGCATCGCTACCGACGCGTTTAGGAACACATCTATAACATAAAACCAACAGATAAAATCGAAGGACCATTGCCAAGCAAATACACCAATGAGAGGCAGGAGTACCTCCCCAAAAATGCGATGAACCCGGCTATCCGTCATCTACGATTTTTTAATACGGCAACTCGGTCTTTAGTAAGTTGAAATTCCGGATTAACTTTAAGGACTTTCGCGTAGGTTAGTAAGGCATTCGTTCGGTCGCCTTTATCTTCATAGATTAATCCTAAATTATGCAAGGTCTCGATATGCTTTGGATTTACTTCAAGTGATTTACTATAAAAAAACATCGCGCTATCAAGGTTCTCATCATCAAACTGTTGTATAGACCCTAAGTGAAAATAGGCTTCACAATAGGTGCTATCTAATCCAGCCATGCGACGATATAATTGTTTAGCGTCCTCCGTTTTTCCATATTCATAGGTTGCATAAGCCAATGAATATGCCACTTCAGCATTGGTTGGTTTTAATTTACTTGCAGTGGTAAAATACTCAATACAAAGCGGATTTTTCTCATATTGATAAATGGTTCCAAGCATCATGTAACCAAGAAAGAACTTATTGTCTTGTTGTACTGCGGTTTCATAGGAGGATTTAGCCAATTTATAATTCCCTTGGCTTAAATAAATTGAACCTTTTAGTATATAGGCATCTCTATACCTTGGATTGATTCGCAATGCTTTATTAATGAAGGTAAATGCATTTTCTAAATCTCCGCGAAATGAAAACACACTTGCCATTCCAACAATTGCTTTTAGATTTTTGGGATCTTTCTTTAAAACCTTTCCAAAATGGTATTGCGCCGAAGTAAAGTCAGAAACTAAAAAATCCTTTTTATTAATTAACGCTAAGGCATATAATAAACGGTTTTCATTACTTGAACTATCCAATCTAAACGCATGGGCTGCATCGGTTAACAATAACTTATAATCTAATGAATCCAAGGAACGATTGGCACGTTGTTGCAATAAGGGAATACTGTCTGGATACTTTTGAACCAATTGATCAAGCGTCAGGTGCTTATCTTGTTCTTCTTCCAACGACCCACAAGCAAAAAAAAGCATTGCTGTAAGTACAAAAAATAGGGGCTTTATCATATCTGCAAAATTAAACAAAATGAAAGTGTTATTTTTGTAAAAATAAATAAGATGAAACGCTTTCTGGTTTTCTTCGTTCTCATAGCAATAACAGGATCAAATGCTTTTGCTCAAGGGTGCAGTCAATGTAAATTAATGGCGGAACAAGGAGTGGGAGTTGATGATACAACGTTTGCAAGTAACATCAATTCTGGAATTCTATATTTAATGGCCTTCCCTTACATAATTCTACTCATCCTTTTTAGAAAGCAAATCATCCGATTTTTAAAATCATTTTTTGCTCAGGCTAAATCTCCCCAGTAGATTACAATCTTACCGGTACTTTTTCCACTTTCTAACAAATCATGTGCGCGGTTAAGTTCATTGTGTTGAAATGTTGTTGCAGGTAAAGGGCTAAGTAATTTATTCTGATAGCGCTTAAAGGATTGGTTGAGATGGAAAGAAAGCACCGATGGGCTCACGTCTGCAATCTTTAACATATTGACACCAATCATGGCTTTCGATTGCATCATAAATGGAATCGGAGAATAAAACCCCGTTTTTCTTACAAAATTCAATAGCGACAGTATACCGAATTTCCCTTGTAATAGTCCGGCACCTCCAAACAAGAATAATTTGCCTCCACTACCAATTAAGCCAAGGTCTTTCCGGACTGTGGAACCAGCCACTGCATTAAATGAAGCGATAAGCGTGTCATTTCCTAATAATTGCTGAATGGATTGATCATATGTCTGTTGATTTGAAACAACAATGTGTGTCGGGCTTAATGTGGTTAAGGCCGCTACTTTTTCTTGAGAACTTACTCTAGCAATAGTTTTTATTCCCTTTAGGTGTAATAATTGTATTAATAAACTACCAACTCCCCCTGCCGCTGCATGCACCAAGGCAAATCGCCCGTTGTGAGCCTCAGAAATTTGATCAACCATGTACGATGCAGTAACACCCTGCGTGCACAATGACAAAGCATCTCCGGTATCCATATCCCCTATTTCAACCAAGGCCTCAGAACTAGTTATAACGGCGGTTGCATAGCCCCCGAAGCGACAAAAACCGGCTACACGTTTACCAATCAAATGCTTGTGATCCTCATCAAAAACTTGCTCAACAATACCAACAATATCATACCCGGGAATAAATGGAAAGGAAGGTGCCTCTCGATATTTTCCTCGTCGAGCCATAACGTCGGCAAAATTTAATCCAAAAGCGTTGACACGAATAAGCACTTGGCCTTCCATAAGCGGCGGTAACACAACAGGCCTTAATTCAAAAGCTGTGGCCGAATCACCGGGTTTTACTAAATAAAAACCTTGGTTCATTTATTGTTGTTTTTTATGGTTGATTTTTCAGTTAACACCAACCGCAGCTGAATAAACAAGTTATTTGTTTGAACTCCTGGGATTGCCTTTGGATAAAAATAAAAGCCTGCGTTTGCATGAATCAACCAGATTTTATATCCAATAGTAGGGGTAAATCCAATCATGGCACGATCGAAGTCAGACCTTACTGCTGCTTGCGCGCCAAACGTAAAGCTTATCCGATTTGGTCGAAACCAGTACCCTGCATCCGCACCCAATACTCCTGCTTTATAATCATAATTAGCACCGACGTTAAACGCATGGGCATTATAACTTCTCCATTTAACCTCCTTGATTCGCTTTTCAAAGCCAAGTTCCAACACAATATTTCTCCCTTGTTGAAAACCAAGATAAGGACCGCTCTGAATTTTTGTAAAATCAAACAAAGGCTTTTTTTGACAAAAACCGGTAAAAGAAATAAGTAGAAATAATAAAATAAGCTTCATGGGGTAAATTTAAAGGCTTTTCATACTACGATTGAATTCAATACTAAACATTTTTTTTAAGTTTGGTTATGCTTAATCCATTTGATGATTCATATTTCATGCGTCAAGCACTGCTTGAGGCAGAAAAAGCGCTGCTTGAAGGTGAGGTGCCCGTTGGCGCGGTAGTGGTTGCCGGAAACCAAATTATTGGACGTGGATACAACCTAACAGAAAAACTTCATGATGTTACCGCTCACGCAGAAATTCAAGCGATTACCGCCGCCGCAAATTATCTCGGGGCAAAATACCTAAAAGATTGTTCGCTTTACGTAACACTTGAGCCCTGCCCGATGTGCGCAGGGGCTTTATATTGGAGTCAACTCGGAAAGATTATCTATGGAGCGTCGGATGAAAAACGCGGTTCATTGCGCCACACCCCTTCACTATTTCATCCATCAACAACAATAATTGGTGGCGTAGAAGAAGCCACATGTGTCAAGCTGATGCGCACTTTTTTTGAAGGCAAAAGATAACAAAGGCCCTCGCGATTGTGTATATTTGTGGAAGAATTAGAAAAACATGAAAATTAATGCTCAACACGCGCCCAAGCCGGTAGGTCTTTATCCACATGCAAGACGTGTTGGAAACTTGTTGTTTCTTTCGGGTGTTGGACCTCGCGTCGCCGGGTCAGATGCAACAGACTCCATGGTGCCAGGCTTAGTGCTTGACAAAAATGGAAACTTTTTGGAGTTTAGTTTTGAAGCCCAATGTCGCAGTGTATTTGATAATGTGCGCTTAATTCTAGAGGCTTCTGGTTCAAGTTGGGATGAACTGGTAGATGTCACTGTTTTTCTAACGAACATGAAACGGGATTTTCACACCTATAACAAGTTGTATGCGGAATACTTTGCATCGAATCAACCGTGTAGAACCACCGTTGAAATAAACTCCCTTCCAACGCCTATCTGTATTGAATTAAAATGTATAGCGACCATAAAAGATTAAATTATGACTGGTTTTATTCTTCGAATTTTTATTGCCCTTACGCTACTCTTTGGTACCATAATTTTATTTTCCACCGGGTATTGGGGCTGGGGAATCACCTCCGTATTTCCACTGGCCTTAGTGATATTCTCGTTCTTCAGAAATGAGCATGTAATTCTTGCGTTAAATCAGATGCGTATAGGAAACCAAGAGAAAGCTAAAAAACACATAAACCGCATTACGGCTCCGCAATACATGACACGCCGCCAACATGCTTATGTACTCTATTTGAAAGCACTCATGAATGCCCAAGATATAGGTGCTGCACAAAGCGAGCAGCTATTAAGAAAAGCCCTGTCGCTCGGATTACGTACCAATGAAGATAATGCGGTAGCTCGGATGCATTTAGCTGGAATTTGTGCACAAACCGGAAGGAGACCTGAAGCAAGTGCCCTATTAAGCGAGGCAAAGAAATACGACAAGAACGGCATGTTAAAAGATCAAATCAAAATGCTTCAAGGTCAAATGCAAGCAGTTCCTTCAAAAAATCAAATGCGCATGGCGCAAATGATGGGAGGCAGAAAGAAAATGCCAAAAATGCGGTAATCATTGAAAAATAGAATATACGCCCCCCATTGGGAAGATTACGAACTTATTGATGCCGGAAATGGATTAAAGCTTGAACGCTGGGGTAAATTCATCACCATACGACCAGATGTGAATGCGTATTTTCAGCCACAACTATCAAAACAAGAATGGGAGCGCAAGGCAAACTTTATCTTTAAAGAAGAAAAGGGAGTCTTCGGGACATGGATAAATCCCGGAAATCTTCCGCTCACTTGGGACATCACATTTGAAGGGGTGCGACTTAGCGTCTTTTTAAAAAACACCAAACATACGGGTGTGTTTCCAGAACAAAACCTCAACTGGAAAGCAATTAAAGAATTCATTACTTCGGAAGATTCCTTTTTGAATTTATTCGGATATACTGGAGCATCAAGTATGATGGCGCTTGCTAATCAAGCGAGTGTTTTCCACGTAGATTCATCAAAATCTGCCATGACATGGACTAAAGAAAATGCACGATTAAATAAATTCGATGGGTGTAAATTAGTACTTGAAGATGTTGTCCTGTTTATGGAACGAGAAATCAAACGGAAACACCAATATGAGTTAATTCAAATGGATCCACCGGCTTGGGGAATTGGAACAAAAGGTAAAAAATGGCAATTAGAAAATCACATTGATCTCTTAATGAGTCTTGCTGCTCAACTCTTAACCCCAAAAGGGCAATTAATTGTTTCTACCTACTCCGATAAAATCACTCCAGTTACTTTGAAAGAAACAGCGGAAATATATTTTCCCAATCGAACATTCAGAACCGGAATGCTTGCTACCAAATCCACCACGGGTAAGGCACTAGACCATGGAAGTTTACTGCATATTTTCTAAGCTATTTTCCCCCGTTAATTATAGCTTTTGCATTGGTGATCCAAACGTCTGGTCCACCTTGTAAATATCCAGTAGAGTTTAATGGCGCTAAGTTAAATTTATCTTCAACCTTAGTGACGTTTACAAACCATACGGTAGGATACCCTTGTACCGCAAATTGTTGCTGTAACAATTGATTTTGCTCCTTTATGTTTTGAGGCAATACTTTATTTCTAGGGAAATCCAATTCTACTAAAATAACATCTGTTGATGCCCAAGTAGTAAATTGAGTCGTATTAAACACTTCACGTTGCAATCGATGGCACCACCCGCACCAATCGCTACCGGTAAAAAATAACAACATCGGTTTGTTTTCTGTGGTTGCAGCCTGAGAGGCTAATGAAATATCTGTATACCAAGTTAAAGTACTTGTAGTTTGAGACCAGGTAATAAATGTGCTTACAGTCAAAGCGATTGACAAAAAAATGGACTTCATGATGCGAACGTTAAAAATGATTTATACAAATATCAACTTAATGCTTGCAATATTAGCAATTTAACAGCTATTTAACTTTTGACTTTAATTTAAGGAATTCTGCTATATTCGCAAATAAACCTAAATTCATGAAAGTAATTTTATCCGTTTTTACGCTCTTATTCAGTGTATTAATTACTGCACAAACACAAAATGTTCGCGGAAAAGTAATGGATTCCGAAACTAGTTTTCCGCTTGCGGGGGCAAAGATTGAAATTGATTTGAAGGATGCCAATGGCGTTAATTATCGCGCGGTAACCGACGGTGAGGGTGAATTTAAAATCGCTAACGTACCGGTTGGGAAATATGGCTTAACTACGAAATGTGCGCAATATGAGCCCAAAACCCAAACCGTAGAAATCTCTTCAGGAAAGGAATTAATTCTATCTATTAGCCTTCAAGAATTGGTGACTAACAAAGAAGAAGTGGTAGTAACAGGTCGTAAAAAAGGAGAAATAATCAATGAATTAGCCGTGATTTCTGCACAACAATTTTCTGTTGAAGAAACCAATCGATACCCTGGTTCGCGGATGGATCCTGCACGGATGGCATCGAATTTTGCTGGAGTGCAAGGAGCAGATGACTCTAGAAATGACATTATTGTTCGTGGAAATAGTCCATTGGGAGTGGTTTGGCGCGTGGAAGGGATTGACATCCCAAATCCGAATCACTTTGCCATTGCAGGAAGTTCTGGAGGTCCTGTATCTGTTTTGAATAATAAAATTCTAGGGAATTCAGACTTTTTAATGAGTGCTTTTCCTGCGGAATACGGCAACAGTGTTTCTGGTGTTTTTGATTTAAAACTCCGCAGCGGAAATGACCAACGCCATGAATTCACCGGGCAATTTGGGTTTCTTGGAACTGAGTTTTTAGCGGAAGGTCCGCTCAACAAAAAAGGAACGGCTTCTTTTCTAATGATGGGGAGATACTCCACGCTTTCGTTATTCAAATCACTCGGGATTCAATTGGGAACCGATGCGATACCGACCTATGGAGATTTAGCGTTCAAATTCAATTTTAAACTCCGAAAAGGAGGAAATTTATCTTTTTGGGGCATGGGTGGGAAAAGTAATATCGCCATTATGATCTCAGAAAAAACAGAATATACAACCGATCTATATGGGGAAGGAGATCGCGACCAATATTTTGGAACATCCATGGGTGTAACAGGATTAACATACAAAAAGGCAATTAATGAAAAAACATTTGTAAGTAGTACCCTTGCCTTATCTCAAGAAATTCAGCATGCAAATCATGACTATTTGCAGCGAAGGTTAGATTCTTTAGACTTATCTACAATAATCATCGATAGTATTTATCAGTTAATGGCTTACACCTTTACTACTAATAAAATTTCCAGCTATACTGCCGTTAATCATAAAATCAACAAACAACACCTGATCAAATTCGGATACAATGCAGATCTTTTCTTGCTGAACATGCATGATTCTGCGTTAATCGACTATAACGTTCCAAACCAATATTTCACCCGTTGGGATTATGAAGGTTCATGCGTGCTCATTCAACCCTTTTTACAATGGAAATGGCGAATGTCAGACAATACAGACTTTACGGCTGGTATCCATAGCCAGTACTTTTCTATGAGCAACAGTTTAAGTCCGGCGGAACTTCGTCTTGGATTTAAACATAAATTCCCTGGAAACCAATCCGTATTTGCAGGCGGAGGGATGCATAGTCAGATACAACCGCTATATACCTATGTTGACAACCGTAAAGGAGTTGGTAATTTCTTTAACAAAGGGATGGACTTCACTAAGAGTATTCATTCTGGAGTCGGATACGAAAAGTTCTTTAATAAAGGATTTAGTGTCCGAACGGAGGCCTACTATCAATATTTATATAACATCCCTGTTACTATTGCACCAAGTGCTTTCTCTATGATTAACATGGGAAGTGGTTTTACAAGAATTTTCGCTGATTCCTTACAAAACACCGGTACAGGATACAATTACGGATTGGAATTAACGGTTCAAAAGTATTTTGATAAAAGCTTCTTTTTCTTATTCTCAGGAACCTTGTACGACTCGAAGTATACGGGAAGTGATGGCATACTCAGAAACACATCGTATAACGGCGCCTATGTAGCCAATTTACTTGCTGGAAAGGAATTTAAAATCGGGAAACGAAACGTCCTAGGCATCGGTGCAAAGGTTACTACGGCAGGCGGGAAACGTTATGGGTTGGTTGATATCGCAAAAACAAACCAAGAAAAAGATTTAATCTATCAAGATTCCATGTTTAATGCCCTTCAATTTAAAGACTATTTCCGAATGGATTTAAAAATCTCGTGGCGAATGAATGCGAAAGCAATGACGCATGAAATCGGATTGGATTTGGTAAACATTTTAGGTACCGAAAATGTCTTGAGTTTAGCGTATGCACCGTCCTTAGACCCGGCGGTTATAAGTGACCCATCGTATCAGCCAATAACACGAAAATATCAACTTGGGTTTTTACCAATTTTCTACTATAAAATAGACTTTAGGGCTGGCGGGAAACAAAATTAGAAGTGTGGACAATCGCAATTCTTTTGTTTGCCAAGAAAAAATACAGTGCCCACATTAAGACTCATTTGACCAACCCATAGGGTTTGAGATGCTTTTTGAGAAGCGTCAGATACATCTAACCCTATATTGTTTTGTGCTAGAATACCTGCGCTCAGCTTTGGTAATATATAAAAGTGCCTTAAAAATTCCACACGAATTCCCCCTTGAGCCATTGCTGCAAACCCTGACATGCCAGAGCGTTCGTTTTGGTATGCTGAGCCAAAGGTAACTGCTGATGTGGTATGTAAGGCGCCCAATCCTATACCATAAATCGCATTTAGCACAAACATTCGCGACTTTGTTCGATACAAATTTTGTAAAAGATTCAAATTCATCGAAATCAATTTTGTGCTGTTTGAAGAAAATCTAAATCCAATGGTATCCATTTCTACGGACGTTGAATTAAAGGTGCCTGCAAGCCCCCCGATTACATCAAATCCAGGGGTCACATACCCATCAATATTCAAGCGTTGATTCCCTAATTGATATTGAAAATTATCTAAATTCAATTGAAGTTGAACTCCTCGTTTAACCGTATAACCGATGGCAATCCGATATTGATTTGATAACAAATCCCTCATATTTGGACTTGGTATTCCATCATAGGGTTGGTTAAATGTTGCGTTATTCAAGGTAAAAGAGAACTCATTTCCCATCATAGATAAGGAAGACTTAGCATATTGATTGCTTGACATGCCCGCTTCCAACGACAAATTACCTTTGTACGCCGAATTAAACAAGCTGTTTTGGGCCTGAAATGCGCCACAGATAATCAAGAATACAATCACAAGGCACTTCAAGGTCTGATAAATTTTAACCAATCGGCTTGATCCATAATCTGTTCTAACTTAAAGTGAACTTTGTTTCCATTGCTTTTCCATTCAACCAAGCCAACACCATCCGCATAATACGTATATGAGGGTAATCCCATGACTTTCTCGGTTTTTGTAAACGGATTTATTAATGTGAACTTGGTGTAATCTTTATATTTAACAGCCTTAGTTTGTTCTCCCATCACATCAATAAATACATTTTCTGATAGAATGTTACGTTTCAGTTCTTGTAAGATTAACGTTGAATCCAACACCCCTTCAAACTTCGTTGAAAACCACGTTTGTTCAGTTTTATTCCATGGGAAGTAGCTTGTCTTGTATACGAAGGCTTTCGTTTTCTTCTGATTCCGATTAACCACCATATGGTCTTGTATATTCAGTGAATCCACATTAAAGTTCAGTGCTTCCAGTATACGTCCATCCGACGCATAACGTTCTACGACCACATGATGACCAAGATGGTCTTTTACGGAATAAACCCTATGAAATTGTTCCTCAAGTCCCCCAATAATATCACGGTACACATAGACCTTTGGTTCATCTAATATGGGATAAAAATAATTTGCATACGGATGTTTACTTGCTACGTCATTGGATGAACAAGCCCCAAGAAGTACACAGAACAAAAACAAACTGAAAATAAAATAAATCCGCTTACACATTTTTCGTCATTTTTAGGTAGCTCACCTCATCATCCGTTAAATGTCTAAACATACCTCTGGGTAAGTCCTTTTTAGTTAAGCCCGCATAAACTACTCGATCTAATTTAACCACAACATAGCCTAAGGCTTCGAACATTCTACGAACCACACGGTTTTTACCTGAATGAATTTCTATGCCTACCTCACGAGAATTTCCACCATCTACATAAGAGGCTTGGTCTGCCCTGGATTTCCCATCTTCCAAATCTACCCCTCGTAGTAACCGCTCAAAGTCTTCTGTTTTAAAGGCTTTGTTTAACTCCGCATGATATATTTTACGGGCTTGATATCTGGGATGCGTTAGTTTTTTTGCAATATCTCCATCGTTAGTAAACAGCAATAATCCGGTGGTTTCACGGTCTAACCTTCCTACAGGATACACGCGTTCTCGACACGCTGATTTAACCAAGGACATTACGGTTTTTCTACCTTGAGGATCATCCATTGTTGTAATAAATCCTTTAGGTTTATTCAGTAAAACATAGCGCTTTTTTTCAGCATTGATCGTTTCACCGTCGTATTGGACCACATCGGTTGGAGCAATTTTATGCCCCATTTCTGTAATAATAACGCCGTTTACTGTGACTACGCCAGTTTGAATTAGTACATCAGCCTCTCTGCGAGAACATACCCCGGCATTTGATAGATATTTGTTTAGTCGAATCTCATTTTCATTAAAATTCGGAAGTGGATCGCCTTTCTTAACTTTAATTTTAAAGTCAATATACTTGCGTTTATCCCGCGCCGTAACCGACTTTTCGCCAACGGATTTGGTTGATTTGGAACCATTTTGAGTTTTTCCGCTAAGCGGTTTACTTGATTTACCAGCTTTTACCGATTTGGCGGCTACAGGCTTCGTTGATTTCCCCGATTTAGGAGAAGATTTTTTGTTTGTGTTCATCACGAGCAGTTTCTGCAAATGTACGTCAATAATTCAAGGAGTTAAAATGCTGGGAATGCATCCTCTAAATGGGCTATTGTTATGGTTTCTCCCTGTTTAATAATACTTACGGCATCCATTCTGACTTCAACTGGTTCGTTAAATTTCTGAACGTAGTGATTAATTCCAAGTAATAAATTCCGTTGTTTCTCTCGAGAAATCGCATGAAACGGGGTGCTAACCATGATTCCGGTGCGTGTTTTTACTTCCACGGCAACAATCAGATTCCCTTTTCTTGCAATTAAATCGATTTCTGCTTTTTTGAATCGATAATTTGCCTCCAGGATTTCATACCCCGATTTAAGCAAATGTTCTTTTGCTAAATCTTCGCCCCATCGGCCTATTTCTAGGGTCATCGTATCAGATGGAAGAATCCATGACCAGAAACTTCACCTCCAGATACCCCAGTAGCCTTGTACGTATAAGTATATACCCCCTCGTTAGCGTCATTTCCATTTGAAGTTCCATCCCATGAGGGTTGTGACTGTGTTAAATCAGTACTGGAACCGCTGTACATAATTGCTCCCCAACGGTTGAAAATTATTAACTCAATCGAAACGACATTCTTGTATTGTAAGATAAACTCGTCATTGGTTAAATCCCCGTCTGGGGTGATAACGTTTGGTGCTTCAACTTCTGGATACGGATAGATACAATTCGAAGGTACATTCACATTAGCTGTACCGTTATAGTTTAGTGCCTCTGGGTCGGTACAATCACACACATCCACAGGGATGGTAATTGACATTGAATCAACACAATTAAGTCCTTGAGAAACCACTAAGGTTACCGTATAATCTGCTGGTGTTTGTGTTACATATTGAGCACTTTGTGGATCGGTAGTTTGAACTACTGCAGTTTGTCCATTGCCAAAATTCCATGCATATCCATTTCCATTTGTACTATTATTTACAAAGACAACATTTAACGGAGAACATCCTCCGGCAGGCGTTGCTGTAAAATTAGCTACCGGAACGGCAATCGCACCCACAAATACGCTATCACTGGCAGAACAAACCTGATCTGTAATCGTCAACGAATACCAACCGCTGGCTAGGTTTTGAATTGTTTGCCCTTGTTGTCCGTTAGACCACAAATAATTCACATTTCCCGTAGTTCCAGAAACAACTGCCGACAAAGTCCCTGTTGGAATGCACGTTGCTTCGGTCATATTTATCGCATCAATTGCAATCGTTTGATTTACTGTGACCGTTGCTGTATCGGTTTGGGAGAAATTACATTGGTCAACCGCCGTAATCAAGAATTGAACAACCCCATTTTGAGTAACATTTATCGTTAATGAGTCATTCGTCGAAAGAACCGTGCCGCCCAAGGCCGTCCATGTAAAGTCATAGGGTGCATAACCGCCAAAGGCAGATGCGGTTAGTAAGATACTGTCAGGATAACATTGAATAAGTGGGTCGGTTTCAGTTATGTTAATTATTGGACCATCACCAATATAAATGGTTCCTTGAGAAGTGATTGTGTCTCCACAGGGGTTAATGATTGATACAGAAATTGTAACCGATTCAAACCCTTCATTTAAGCCATCTTGGGTGGGCGTTAAATTCAAAATAACGGTGTCTTGTCCTGGTAAAAACACGATAGGATTAACCATGTTATTATAGTCAACCCCCTCAAT
>JACCDP010744325.1_pt1 | contig 17478 bp, 9 predicted proteins | sample 7445841 | NCBI WGS metagenome assembly JACCDP01 (sample SAMN15323441, study PRJNA562643) | freshwater metagenome | isolation source: river surface water | place: USA:Blue River Watershed | collected 2017-08-17 | reverse complement strand
TTGCTATGAATGGAGGCATGTTTCACGCCAATTATTCTCCTGTAGGGCTATATATAGAATCCGGAAAAACACTTAAACCTATTGACAGCAGCAACGGAAGGGGCAATTTCTACCTTCAACCCAACGGCATATTTTTTCTGACTAAATCACACAAAGCTTATATTACCGACACCCCTCATTTTAATCCTTCAGACAGCATTGAGTTTGCCACACAATCCGGCCCCATGCTGTTAATTAACGGAAACATCCATCCTGCCTTTCATCCGGGAACAAAAAACCTGAATATCCGTAACGGTGTTGGAATACTTCCCAATAATCATGTACTTTTTGTCTTATCTAAACGGGAAGTTAATTTCTATGATTTCGCTTCTTATTTTCAATCTTTAGGTTGTAAAAACGCCCTTTACCTTGATGGTCACATTTCACAGGCCTATCTTCCCGAAAAAAACATGGTTCCTCAAAAGGAAATAAAATTCGGAGTCATCATTGCCGTTTATCACAACATTCAACATTAATACTTCCTTTTGTTTGCCATCATAGACATAGAAACCTGCGGGGGGCGTTACGAATTCAGAAAAGGACGCATCACCGAGATCTGCATCATCCGGCACGACGGACTCAGCGTAGTTGATCAATTTACCACCCTGATTAATCCCGAATGCAACATCTCCTCCTTCTTTGTTGGCCTTAGTGGTATTACCAATGAAATGGTACAAGATGCGCCAAAATTTCATGAAGTAGCGCAAAAAATTATTGAACTTACCGAAGGCTGTATTTTTGTTGCCCATAATGTAAACTTTGATTATGGTTTTATTAAAGAAGAGTTTGCCGCCCTGGGCTATACCTATAAACGGGAAACACTCTGCACCGTTAGACTGAGCAGAAAACTTATTCCTGGTCGCATTTCATATAGTTTAGGTCATTTATGCGCTTCGCTGGGTATAGAAATAGAAGGGCGCCACCGGGCAGAAGGAGATGCTGTAGCTACGGTTCAATTGTTTGAATTATTACTCAGGCTTAAAGGAGATGATCCTAAGTACAAAAACATGGGTGTGGAACAGCTCATGAGCAGAAGAATTGACAAAATAAAAAAATACATCCTTGATAAATTACCAGAGAAGTGTGGAGTATATTATTTTCTGGGGAAAGATGGTAACATCATTTATATAGGAAAAAGCACTAACATGTACAACAGGGCTCTTAGTCATTTTAACAATAAAGAGAAAAAAGGACAAAAGATGCTGAATGACTTATACAATGTTGATTATGTTGAAACCGGAAGCGAATTAATTGCCCTGCTGCTGGAATCGGAAGAAATAAAAAAACACCAGCCTCGTTATAACCGCGCCAGGAAATCCGAAACATTTAATTATAATATTTGCTGGTGGCCCGATGAAAAAGGAATACTTCACCTTCAGATTACAGATGAACAGGATACGAAAAACACCTTACGCTCTTTTACCACTTATGGAAATGCCCGTGAGAGCCTTGATAAATGGGTAGATGAATATGATCTGTGTTTGAGGTTTTGCCACCTGGTGGAGGAAAACAGTGTTTGTTTTCATCATCAAATAAAAAAGTGTCATGGTATTTGTGCCGGTGTAGAAAACCCTGATGATTATAATCAGCGGGTAAACAATCTCATCACGCAATACCAATTTCCACACCCTCACTTTATCATCATCGATAAAGGCCGGAATGAAGAAGAGAAATCAGTTGTGCTTATCAGGGCTGGGAAATATATGGGCTACACCTACATCGATCAATATACTGCTATTCATAACGCTGATGATTTTACCGGTATGATCAACAATAAACCATCTTATTCAGATTCAAACGATTTAGTAATGGCTTACTTCAGACAAAATAAATCTAAAATTTACCTGAAAAAAATATAATTGTTTCTTGTAAAATTATTAAGAATCTTATTTTTATTCTTCGACTGCATTTATTTTTCACTCTCTACTTTGTTGATTTATTTGTTACATCAACTTTTCGTTATAAGCAGACTATTTGTCTGCTTATAACTGGAAATAATAAATAATATTAAAAAATAACTGAACACCACCCAAATTATCCTATTTTTAGCGGTTTCACGGTTACTGTTTATTTTTGGTCAGTTAAAATAATTCTTCTGTCTACTAATAAGATAGATCTGAATTACTCATTTTTATCATATTCATTATTCTTTTGACAAAAAAAATTTTACTTTTGCGCGCCCGATAAAAACATCCCCCAATGAATAATTATAAAACCACACTATGAATTGATCAGTGAAACTGATAATTACCGACTATGCTAAAAATCATTAAATACACACAATTAATATTTATTTAACCATGATATCACACCAGATGAACTACTAATTTTTACAAACCATATCCTTATGACCCGAACATCGAAAATTCTCTCAGCTCTTTTCGCAGGAATGTTTATTTCTCTTTTCCTGAAAGCGCAAAAAATGAACACCATGATAGCCAATGGAGGCAATCATGTATTATTATTGAAATGTAATGGACAAATTAACTCCTGGGGACTAAATGCCAATGGGCAATTGGGCGATAACAGCAATATATCCAGTTATTATCCATCTACCGTAAGAGGAAACGGATCTAACTTTTTTCTGAACAATGCCATTGCTCTTGCAACGGGAGTTAATCATTCATTGGCTATTACCTGCGACGGAGCCATACTGGCCTGGGGAAATAACAGCAACGGGCAAATAGGAGATAATAGCAACAACAACCGAATTAATCCGGTTTATGTTACGGGTTTACCATCTGGAAAAAAAGCTATTGCCATTGCCGCCGGTGAGGCGCACTCCCTAGCTTTGATGAACGACGGAACAGTGTGGGCCTGGGGCAGCAACCAAAGCGGGCAATTAGGCCGGGGTAATACACCCGACAGTAAAATAGCTGTTCAGGTATTAGGTGCCGGCGGAAATGGTTTTCTGGGAAGCGTTGTAGCTATTGCCTGTGGAAGCAACAGTTCTTTTGCTTTACTCAATGATGGAACTGTTCGCAGTTGGGGTAAAAACAATAAAGGTCAGTTAGCTTTGGGAAATGCCGCTGCAGCTATACAATACAACCCAGCTATTGCCCTTGATTCAACAGGTGCCACCTTAACTAACATCACTACAATAAAATCAGGAAATGAATTTACCTTATTCCTGCATAAAAACGGAACTGTTCAGGCTTGCGGTGACCGCACCAAATCCCAGCTGGGAGATGGATCCGGAACAGTGAGCAGAACAACACCTTTAGTGATCAGAAATTTCGGAAATGTTAAATCCATTCATTGCGGATGGGATTATGCACTGGCCATAAAAAAAGACAGTACTGTTTTTTGCTGGGGAAATAATGCATCCGGACAATTGGGCGTTAACTCCTATTCACAGGTATTTACACCCGCTCAATTACTCGGCATTAACGGATCTGGGTTTCTTAAAAATGTAGTTACGGCATCCTGTGGTATGTCTGCTACAGAAGGCTTTTGCACTTTTGTTATTTACAATACCAATGGTTCCTATTATTTAGCTGCAGCAGGTAGTAATACCTACGGAAAATTAGGAAACAATAGCCTTTCCGGCCAAAGCCCGGTGCTCATCAATAATCCCAATGTAACAGTCAATGCCATTCATGCACAATTCAATATTAGTCAAACGACACAGTGTGTAAACACCTTCCTGACCTTTAATAACCCTGGTCCCGTTAGCCCTACTACTAACATACACTGGGACTTTGGAGACGATGCTTCGCCGGCGATTTCCAATTCCAACGGTCCTGTATTTGTACGCTATTCCAGTGCGGGAGTAAAAACCATAACACTCATTGTTAGCGATGGTACCTGCGACAACTGTACAGATACAGTGAAAAGAACCATTACCATTTATGACAACAATGCCAATTTTACTACTTCTACCCTTACCGGTTGTGAAAATGAAGAAATCAATTTCTATCCCTTAAACACAGACAGTGTTATTACCCGCTACAACTGGGAATTTGGCATTGGCTCCTCCCCTTCAACTTCTACGGCATACGCTCCCAAAGGAATTATTTACAATACTTCCGGATCAAAAGAAATAAAGTTAACCGTTAGCAATAATGTTTGTCCCACCAGGGTTAGTACCAAAATTATCACCATCAATCCTTCGCCCAAAGCCTCTTTTCAACATGCGGCTGCCATTTGTGAAGGAACAGCCCTTGCCTTCACCAATACCAGTACTACGGGCAGCCTCGATTATTTCTGGGAACTTGGAGAAGATGCCACTCCCGCCACCTATACACAAAGAAATCCACCGGCGGTGAAATACAGCAGTGCAGGAACGAAAAATGTTTTCCTTACCATTGCCAATACCTTTGGTTGCCATTCCTTTTATACCTCTTCAGTTCAGGTACTGGAAAAACCCAAAGCCGACTTTAACTCAACGGCTCCAGTGTGCGCCGGATTAGGAATACATTTTCAAAATACCGGAACCAACGCCAATGTTAATGCCAGCTGGAATTTTAGTGTTGCTGCTAATCCTTCCGGCTCAACCAATTTAAACCCTACACATATTATTTATACCACTTCAGGAATAAAAACCGTAAACCTGTTATTAACCCATGCCAATGGATGCAAAGATTCTGTAAAGAAAACCATTCAGGTGTATGATATGCCTTATGCTGCATTCAGTAGCACAGCACCACAATGTGTAAAAAGTCTGGTAAAATTTAATAATACCGGAAGTACCGGCAACCAATGGTCTTATGCCTGGAATTTTGGGGCAGATGCAAGCCCTGCAACTGCTGCTACTGAGAAACCTTCAGCTGTTACCTACAGCAGCGGAGGAATAAAAACCGTAACCTTCACCATCAGTGATGCACATTGCTCCAGAACCGATACTCAAAAAATTGTCATCAATAGTCTGCCCCTTATAAATTTTAGCCATACCGCTCCTGCCTGCACCGGTAATTCTGTATACTTTGAAGCACTTCAAACAGACATGAACAGTGTGCTGAGCTGGAACTTTGGGAAAGACTCCAATCCTTTAGTTTCATCAGCTGCTTTACCCGGATCAGTAAAGTATTCCAGCGCCGGAATTAAAACAGTTAAACTGGTATATTCCAATGCTTCAACAGGATGTAAAGACTCGGTTATCCAAAACATACAAATTTTTGAAACGCCAAAAGCAGCTATCAGCTCCAATGCACCTCAGTGTTCCAGTAAACCAATAAACTTTAGCAACACAGGTACACATGGTACTGCCTGGACATACCTCTGGAATTTTGGCAACAATGCCAGTCCGGCTTTATCCAATGTAGAAAACCCGGGTGGTATTTTATATTCAACTGGTGGTAACAAAACCATTACCTTAAGCATCAGCGATGCCCATTGTTCACATACCGATACCCTCAGCATCCTGATTCATTCCCTGCCTAAAGTAAGTTTCAGTTCTACTGCCCCAGCCTGTACGGGCAGCCCGGTAAACTTTTCCAGTACCGGTACAAATACTAACGTGGCCTACTATTGGGAGTTTGGAGATGGTTCAACCCCTGCCAGCTCGGCAGTGCAAAATCCGAATACGATCACGTATAACACCGCAGGAATTAAAGAAGTGAAGTTGGTTGTATTATCTACTAATACTTCCTGTACCGACTCATTGAAACAAACGCTTACCATTCATCAGAGTCCGGCAGTATCCTTTAGCAGCAATACACCTGCCTGTGCCCTTACACCTGTAAACTTTACCAATACCGGAGCTCATGGATCGGCCTGGTCATACAGCTGGAGTTTCGGAAACAATGCGCTTCCTGCTACTTCCAATGCTGAAAATCCAGGTGCTATTTATTATCAGCAGGGAGGAATAAAGAAAATTAGTTTAACCATTAGCAGTGCATATTGCACCACTACCGATACGCAATCGGTACAAATAAACAAACTACCTGTGGCTTTTGCCGGTTCAGACACCATCATTTGTGCCAATACCAAAGTGAGCCTTGGAACAACTCCGGTTAGTGGCTACCTTTACTCCTGGTTTCCATCCAACACCTTAGATCTTCCCACTGCTGCAAACCCTTTGGCCAGTCCTGTTGCACCCACCACCACATACATTCAAAACATTACTGATAAACTAACAGGATGTAAAAATGCCGATACTGTTATGGTGACTATGCTGGCACCCGCTATTGCCAATGCAGGGAATGACGTGAAAATATGTCGATATGATACCATGCAAATTGGTGCTGCACTGATACAGGGACAAACGTATAGCTGGAAACCAGCTCTGGGATTAACAACAACTACTAGCTCTGCACCGTACAGTAGTCCGGCTCAAAGCACCACCTATACTTTAACCGTAAAGGCTTATCACTGCCCCGAAGTAAGCGATGAGGTTGAAGTAACGGTATACGCATTGCCCATGGTTGAAGCAGGAGAAAATGACACCATCAATCTGGGAGAAAGCATACAACTAAGTGCGAGTGGAGCCATGCAATACACCTGGACACCTGATTATGCTTTAAACAATGTGGGAATTTATAACCCCATTGCACAACCCGACAGCAGCCTTTGGTATGTTGTGAGTGGCACCGATCTTCATGGTTGTGTGAATAAAGATAGTATTCATATACGGGTGGTGAAGCCCGGGTTTTGGTTACCCCGTGCTTTTACGCCAGATAGCAACGGTATTAACGATGTGTTTTACCTTCGTGGAAGTGGCATTTCCCAACTCGACTTCAGGATATATAACCAATGGGGAGAAATATTGTTTAGCTCACAGAGCACGCAGCAGGGCTGGGATGGCAGGCATCAGCTCAGTGGCAATCCGCTTCCGGCAGGCTTGTATGTGTATAGCATAAAAGGTAAATTATCTACTGGTGCTTATCTTGATCTTCAGGATAGGGTTCAACTCATCCGGTAATGTTACTCAAACAAGTTAAGTAATTCTCAAAAATGGGTAACTAATAAATATGATTGTATAACGCAAATCAGCATTTACTAAATATACCCTTGTAAAATAAAACTATGAAATAACCATGTTTGACGAAACACAAATGAAAATAAACTGGTTATTCCATATGACAACTAAAAAACAAATTATTTAATATGAAATACCCATGTTTGACGAAACACCAACACAATTGAGGGCAAATGTGTAACACACATTTGAGCCAGGTTGTGGGAAGACTGGTTATTCCATATGACAACTAAAAAACAAATTATTTAATATGAAAACAGGAATGATAAAAACAGCTGCCATAAAGCCGGCAATTAAATTCAGCATATTTATACTCATACTAATCTCCATACTTATTGTTGACACCTGTACTGCACAGGAGGCAAGGTTTACACAGGTTATGGCAAATCCATTACGTTTAAATCCGGCATTAATGGGGCCTAATACCGACTTAAAATTGAGTGGCAACTACCGCAACCAATGGGCCATATTGGGCAAAGGCTATGAGTCTGCCGGTTTCTCTGGCCTGTTACCCATCTTTGTAAGTAATGGTATGGGCAAATTAGACATAGGTATGTCGGTATTAAACAACAGTGCTGGAGCATTTAAAAGCTTAGATGCTGCAATGGCCATAGGCTACACCCTTCAATTAAACTCCAACAACAACCTGAGTGTTTCACTCATGAGTGGGTATGTACAAAACACATTAAACGCCAGCCGGCTAAGTTTTGATGCCCAATACATCCATGGAAATTACAACTCATCCAACCCCAGCCTGGAGCCAACACTTAACCCTAACATAAACTATGCAGACTTAAGTTTTGGCATGTTGTGGTTCTATAATCCTGACAGGTATGATGGCATGATCAGCTCTTACTTAGGATTCTCGGGCTTTCACATGAACCAGCCCCATACCTCCATGCTCAACAACCCTAAATCCAATTTACCGGCCAAATATTCGGTACAAGCCGGAATAAAAATATTAGGCGATAATGGATTTGATGTTTGTCCGGAAGCCCAGGCTTATTACATGGCTGGAAGTGTAAGCACTGCTGTTGGTTTGCATATTGATGCTTTTTTATCTGATCAGTTAAAATTTGTGGCCGGTTCCTGGTACAGAAACCGGGAAGCCATTGCGGTGATGTTAGGAATAGAGCATAACAGAATAGCCTTAGGCTACAGTTATGATATAACCTGCCAACCCCTCAATGCCTACTTTAACGGGTTAAACACTAATGAATTTACCTTAAGTTTTAAATTTAGCAGGCTTTCCCGTTGCAAAATGGAATCTTTTGGCGGTGAAGGCTCCAGCCCTTCCGTAAAAAATAACCTGTTAAATAGTTTTTAAAAAAACTTGTTTCACACTATCTAAACGCACATCGCAGGGCTAATCGTCCTGCGATTGTTTTTTGTGGGTGATGGGTGGAAAAACATTTCGGAAATTACGCTCTATCGTTTCGCTCACACACTTGACTGTATTATTAACACAATTAGCAGGTATTCCATTAATTTGTATACTTGCTACTGTTATAATCAACATGACGAAAGCTGATTGCTTAAAATAGTATTGGGAAAATGCTGCGCAGAACTTGAACAGCATAACTTAAGAATATCAACAGCATTCTTTTTATATAAAGAGGTGTTTACCGTTATATGCACAATAACCAATGAATAGTGGAAAATAAAACCAATATAAAATCCATAGCACAAGTATTTCTAAAACTGGGGTTCATTGGTTTTGGTGGCCCGGCTGTACACATTGCCATGATGCAGAACGAAGTGGTGGCTAAACGAAAATGGCTGACCGAACAACATTTCCTTGATCTTATTGGTGCTACAAATCTAATTCCCGGACCGAACAGCACCGAAATGGCCATCCATATCGGATACGAAAAAGGTGGTTGGAAAGGTTTATTAGTGGCAGGTCTTTGTTTTATTTTGCCTGCTGTTTTTATTACAGGTATTATTGCCTGGCTTTACAAACAATACGGACAAGTTCCTCAGGTTCAACCCTTCATTTATGGAATAAAACCCGCCATGATTGCCATTATACTGGGAGCAATAACCCCATTAGCTAAAAAATCACTAAAATCAACCGAATTAATAATTATCGGGTTTATGGTTTTAACAGGTTCTTTTTTTATTGATAATAAAATATATTTGATGTTCGGGGCTGGCCTTTTTGCCTTAATGCTGACTTTTGCACGAAACTATCAACAACACAACACCAATTGTTTTCTACCCATTACTTTATTGCAAGTAACCAAGCCCGCCATCCTTACTGCGACTAACTCCAGCTTGTTTTGGATTTTTCTGAAAATAGGTGCCATTCTTTATGGAAGCGGCTATGTTTTGTTTGCATTCCTCGACACTGAATTAGTGTCTACAGGCCTTCTAACAAGGCAACAATTAATTGATGCTATTGCAGTTGGGCAATTTACTCCGGGGCCTGTTTTTTCATCAGTAACCTTTATCGGTTACCAAATCAACGGTTTTACAGGAGCAGTTATTTCTACCTTTGCCATATTTTTACCTTCATTTATTTTTGTTGCATTGCTCCATCCGATAGTAAAAAAAATGCGAAACTCCACATTGTTTTCAGCATTTCTTGATGCGGTGAATGTTGCCTCAATAGCAATTATTGCAGCAGTTTGTCTGACTATGGGAAAAGACACCATTACCGACTGGCGTTCCATGTTAATTGCAGCATTAAGTATAATCCTCGCATTCGGCTACAAAAAAATGAATAGTGCTTTTATTGTGTTGGGCGCTTCGGTATTGGGCTATATATTAGCTTTGCTTTAATAACAAAACAAATGATAATACCGGTAATTCAATCCATCTGCCAACACAGACGTCCCCGCGTATGCCAGGTAACTTTGTTCGCCTAACTACTGGTGTATAACTGAGTGCGAACCTGGGCGTAAGCTTTAGCAGGCTACCCTATTCTTCCCGTTTAAAATGATTATTTTTCTCCATTCTGTAATAGAAACAAAAGCATCCATTGCTTCTTTAAAAGAATAGAGTTCCAAGTTTTGCATTAATTTTTTTTTGTTGGTACAATTGTATTCTTCTACATTAGCGTATATATAAATCAATAGATTTTATATAAAAATCTGGCAATTGTGCCAATAAACCAAAAAATACAACCAAAATGAAAAAATTAATACTTTCTTTATTTATTCTTATCTACTTCCACAATTATTCAAAAGGAATTATTTCACAGATCAGATGGGGCAGTACAGGTGATCCCCTGAACGGGTTAAATATTTCCTGGTCGAATTCAGGCACTGGTGATTCCATTAAATGGGGCTATACTTCCTCTTATGAAACTGGTAAATTCTCCGGACTCAGGAGAAACGGTTATACTTCTGGGCAGTATTTTTTCACCTATACATTTCCGAACTCGCTAAAGCCAAACGCTGTAATTTACTATTCCCTATATGATTCAAATGCTAAAAGCTGGGGCGCCCAAAAAACATACACTACTGCCCCTCCTTCCAATACTAAAAATTTTACTTTCCTCGCCATAGGTGATAGTAGAAATGGACTGGCTGTATGGAAAAAAGTTTCTGAACTGGCTAACACTAAAAAGGCTGCATTAACCGTATTTAATGGTGATATTGTTGATAAAGGCGGTAGCGCCAGCGAATGGGACAGTTGGTTTAATAGTGGCGCCACTTATCTGGAAAATAATCTGGTATATCATGGCTTAGGTAATCATGATGAGGATAACGTAAATACAAAAATGTACTTTGAAAATATTTTCGAACTCCCTGTTAATTCAAGTGGATCCGAACTATACTCTACTTTTAAGTATGGAAATGTATTATTTGTTGTATTAAATTCTGAGGTGTATGGATCTTACGGCGATCCTAAAACTCAGGCTGATTGGCTGGCTGCAGAATTACAAAAAGCAAAAAACGATCCAGCTATTCAATGGACAGTCGTTTCTCATCACAGACCCCACTTTAGTATTGGACAACACAATTCCCAAACAAGCTCATTCCCCGGTTCCTGGAGGCCGGTTATGTGGAAAGTTTATGATGATTATGGAGTAGATCTTGTTTTAAATGGTCATGATCATAATTACCAACGTACTAAGCCCGTGAATATGAAAGTAAGCACATCAGCTCCAGTTTCAAAATATGGAAGTGAACCAGGGCAGGGTCGTTGCCAGATTATTTGCGGCGGAGCCGGTGCACCACTATACGCATTAAACCCATCCAACCCTGATGCCTGGGCCATGGAGAAATATCAGTCAGTAGATAACTTTGTTCTTTTTGAAGTGAATGACTGTAAACTTACTGTTACTGCTTACAAATCTGATGGCACAGTATTAGATAATTTTGTTTTAGACAAAACCGGCACACCATCCTGTAATACAACAGGAAGTAATAGTGAAGTAAACGAAGCCAGTTTTTTTAATGCCATTAAGGTTACTCCTAATCCTAATGCCGGAGTTTTCGATTTGGATTTAAGTTCACAGGATATCGGTAAAGGAAAAGTAAATATATACGATATGATGGGCAAACTGGTTTATTCAAAGGAAATCGAAAAAACAGGACTTAATTTTAAGGATCAATATAATTTATCTGCTCTTCCGAAAGGCATTTATAACGTTCAGGTAATAGTGAATGCACAAACCGACAATGCGCTCATAATACTGAATTAATAAACCTGTTGCTGCTTAAGCTGACCACAAAATATTAATTATATCACAGGTATGAACCCCGGAACTTGCCTTAGGGTTCATACCTGTGATTTCTTTTTGTTCCATTCCCCAATCATCCGCTCAAACCTAGGTGTTCTTCTATGCGAGGTAACTTTGTTCATGCAACTGCCAGCATCAAATTTATAGCGGACTTGGGTGACCGCTTGAGCATTTCGCATTTCTTATCATTAGCACGGACGAGGACGTCCCTGCTTGCCGCAGGCAGGCGCGTTAGCAGAGCAGATCTAACAGATTTTGTTATGGGAAATTATCCCGAAATTCCAAAGTATAATTTTGGGATTAGATATCTTCTGCAATACGAATAAATTGTAAACAAAAGCCATTTTACCTTTGTTCCTCCCTTTTTTAATTACCTCCATTTTAAATCCGGTATTATTTACTCCTTAAATGGTGATAATTTTCAATTAAAAAAATAACCAACTGATAAACAGCATATTATATCACAAACCCTTAAAATGACCCTTGATTCACTTATCTAATATTTTCGTTTTCTCGTCTATTTCAGATCAGTCAGATGTAACCTTTTTAATTTTATTGACTTATTTTTGTAAAAAGCAAACCAGCACTTTATATTTACCTAAAATTGTTCATGTTATGTATTTAAGGCCCATTTTTATACAAGTCTTAAAATTAAAAGTAGCACTGGTTGTAGCTATTTCTATTATTTCAGTGTTAACAACAAGCAGTTGTGCCAGCAGGGTTCAGGGTGTGCATTCGGTTAACGCTTATCAGAAAAGACAAAAAAGATACGGGCACCACTCTGAATCTCACCACCAAAGGCAAAAAAATGCCTCTTTAGGAAAGAAATCCAACTTTTAGTAGAAACAGTTTTTTCTTCTGTTTCAACTTCTGTAAATTACCTGATGCATCGTGCTATGAGGATTTAACAGCATCTTAGCGCTCGCTACCCGATGGTTCAGTGTCCTCCTCTTTAGATTCCAATACTCTATAAACACCTTTAATCTTATTAAGATAACGTTTATACAATTCACCAATGGTGTCAAACTCTTCCCCATAAAATAATCCTACACCAGTGGTAAACTGACCACCCTGGGTTGAAGTTTGATAAGTGTCATTTGTTCGGTTGAATGCCTTTACCCTTAATTTCCCATCTTCCCTTACCTTATAATCCACATTTATATCACCTATCATGGTATTGGTTTTATTCAGGTAATTATTATTCACTCCAACATTACCATCTATACTTAAGCGGTCATTAAATAATTGTTTAGACAAAGCCAGGTCAAGTTCTTCATTACTCAATTCATTCCCCGGCCTATAGTTTAAACCTAAATCAACCGTATGGGTAATTTGCGAAAGCCAGTTGTTCACCTGATTCGATAGCATTTCAGATGCGTTAGATCCAACAGCCCCTCCAACACTTACACCCGACTGGTTAGATAAAGAAAGCGGAGTAACAAAACTTTTCAGCAGTAATAAAGAAAACACCTGGCGATTTAATTCCTGTTCCGTATTTAAATAACCTAATATTTGCTGGCGCGTAGTTTCATTTACAGTGGGTAATGCAATACCAAAACTAATGTCGGGAGTTAATAGTTTTCCTTTCATGAACAATTGACAGTCTACCGTATATCTTTTTTTTGTGTCAACTCCGGATGTAGTGGTGGCCGTTGTGGTTGTGGGGGTTCCGGTAACTGGTGTTGTACTGCCTGTACCGGTATTGTTCGTGTTGGTAGCAGCCAGTGTTTCATTAGGGAAAAAGGGTGCTAATGAAGCCCTTTGTTTGTAATTGGCTAAAAGACTAATGTCTGCATTATACGGATCTCCGCTCCATTTGATGGTACTTCCACTTTCAATATTAAATTTTTTATTGATAAAATTTTCCAGCGTAAACAAATAATTTCCGTCACTTAAGGTATATAAACCAAACATCTCAAATTTTCCTTTGGTATCAATATTTAAATTAAGGTCTCCTTGCCCTTTGGCTTTAATCACATCTCCGGCTTTCTGGTCAAAGATTAACTGAACTTCCGCATCGGGCGTAGCCTCCAGGTTAAACTTCATGTTTAGTCCGGCAAGGTCGTTCCTTTCTGCAGCCTGGTTTTTGAGCGTATCTGCTTTTATAAAATGAATAAACTCCTTATCTCCAACTTCGGTTGGTCCAGAAAGGGGAATATTAAACTGTGTTCCCTTTTCTGTTTTCACATTTATTTCAATGTTGATATTATCAAGAAAACCATAGATACCCACGTTTCCACTTACCTGAGCTCTTCCATAATAGGTGGAGTTTTGTGCTAAAGAAGTGTTCAGGCATAAGAATTTTTCAGCATTTAAGTCGAAGTCAATTTTCATGTTCTGGAAGTTGTCATGAAAAATATTTCCCCATACCGTAGCCACACTTCCATTGGCATCAGTCATTTTTACATCTTCAAAGGCAATACGGTCGGGTTCTATTAGGATATCTCCATTTACGGCATAAAAGGTATTGAGGTAGTTTACTTTAAAATTTTTAACGGTTCCCATGCTTAAACGGCCATTCATCAAAGGTTTAGCAAAAGTACCGCTCAGGTTTATTTTACCGGTAACATCTCCTCTGCCTATGGTAAAAATTCCATCTACAAAAGGCTGAATAATGGATAAATCAATGGCCTGAAGCGAGCAATCGATGTTGATGTTATTGCTCTTTTTAAACGGGTAATAGTATCCAGAAAAATCAATATTATTAAAATTAACCTGGGAAGTGTATTCTTTCCTGAAATTTCCCATCAGCGAAACCGTTTCCGTTGACTGATCGTAATTGCTTTTTACCTCACCGGTACCAATGCTTTTATTATTAATTTTTAATTTAGAGAAACCCAGCGCACTTGAAAAAATGGCATTGTTGTATACATCCCTAACATCTCCCTTTCCCGATAAAGTTCCTTCCAGTTGAATACTGGCCGGTTTTAATAAAGGGTTGAGTTGGCTGAGTTTGAAATTATCCAGAAATATTTCCAACTGATCTTTAGGATTTCTGGATATTAATCCCTGGATTTTTATTCGCTGTGAATTATTGGCAAAAATAAGTTGATTGAAGTTAAACATTCCGGAAGAATCTATGTGAAACCTATCATCCCCCTGCATGGTCCAGAGGCTGTCTGCCACATATATTCCAAATTTGTTCAGGTGTACTTCCAGGTCTTTGGTAGAAAAAACCATATCTCCGGCTATTTCTCCGGAGTTTTTTTGTTTCCTTTGATTATCCCATTTCATCGTAAAGCCGGATTTATTGTCGAAGCCCTTTGAGTTAAATTCAAAGTTCCCCAGGTAAACACTATCCGTTATCACTATTTTTCTGGCAGCAGCCGATAGGTATATTCCTTTATCTGCAGTATAGCAATTAATATTTAACTGCTTTACTTGTTTATGGGCAATTTCTATTTGCGGAGCCTGGCAGTTAATGTCCAGTATATTTTTTGTTGCATCAAACCGGCCTTCTAAAAATGATTCCTTACCGGGTAAAAAAGAAGGCGTATATAAATCATGAATGGGTTTGTAATTTTTTACATTTACCCTAAAAGTAAACTCATCTGGCGGGAGTTTCGCTGCCGCTTTGTTTTGTCTGGTAAAGGTTGGAAAATAACTTTCCAGGTATTTGGACACCGAGTAAGGAATATTGGAAATATTAAAAACTCCGTTAGCTGAAAAGTCCAGGATATCAGAATTTAGCCGTATATTTTTAGCTGCCTGGTTCTGGTCTAACATTAAATCCAGCTTATCCAGGTGGTATGTTTTGCTTTTAATTTTATATACCGTATTATTAAAATTTACTTTACCCGTTAAGTTATCTATATTATCTCCTTTAATCTGTATAGTGGCCACAGTGGATAAAGCAGAGCTGGTGTCCTGCCTGAAAAAGTTTAGTTTTGAAAAGTCGATGCGGTGTATATTGGCCAAAAAATCAAGGTCTATTAGTTGATTAGCAAAGTTGGCACTACCGTAGAAATCGAGGTTGGCATTTTCATCTTTAGATTCAAAGTAACCATTAAACAATTTTTTCTTAAAATCCCCGGTAAGTTTTATAGCTCTATATGTATATCCCTTGTAACTGATGGCGTCTACATTCCCTTCTATAATTCCTTCAAAAGCATCTAAATCTAATCCTTTACCATTTACTTTTATGTTCAGTGCCACTGTTCCTATATCTTTATTTCCCAGTATTTCACCTAAGCGGAAAGAAGCGGTTTTTATTTTCCCCTCATAAGAAAGTTTTTTAGTGGTGTCTGTTAATATGGAAAGCCCAAGGTCGGTGTTCATGGTTCCCAGATCTGTTTTCAGGGCGCCATAAGCCACCAGATCGTTAAAGAAGCCGTCAATTTTACCTTTATAAGCTATATTACCCAATTTGTTTATACTGGCCGGAATGTAGAGGGTATGCCTGGTATCATAAGGTGGTATGGGAACCTGGCTAAGTTCTTTACAATTGGTAGTTAGTTCATCAATATCAAAATGCAAATAGGTATTGCGTATATCCGGAATTCCCTCTACCGCAAAATTTCCTCTAAAGCTGGTATTATTTTTAAATTTCAGTTGAATGTTTTTCCCATGCAGACTGGCCACTGTTCCGCTGATTCTGCCCCTTACACTTAGTCCTTCTCCAATATTCTTTATTTCCGGAACAAAATAACTCACATCATCTGTATGGGCATAGCTGGAATCGAGCAATACCGAACGGATATCAATTTTATTAATAAAATCCAGGTAAGTATCCCATCCTTCAGGGCTTTTCATGCTGTAGCTGCCGTGTAAATATGTTTTTGCGGTTTTAATGAGCAGGGAGTCCACCTTTATTTCGTAGGAACTCACTTTCACATTTCCTGAAAATTCATCTATGCTTAATCCGCATTGTTCTTTTCCTTTCAAATGCTGAATGGTAGCAAATATGCTGTCGTTTTCGAACTTTAGTCCGGATACATTTCCGTAAAGTCCCTTTACATGAATGTCTGAATAATTAATTCCGTATTCGGGAGCAGCAGCAGTGTCATTGAGGTTTTTGAAAACAAAATCAATGTTTTTTAATTCCAGCTTACCATAGTCAATTTTAAAGGGGTGTTTACTTTTAGTGGTGTCGGCCGATGAAAAATAATTTACCAGAAAATCTACATTTAATCCCTTATCGTTTTTGTAATTCAGCAGCCTGGCGGTAATATTTTCAAGAACTACTTTATTTAATTTCAGGTATCTTTCTTTTAAACTAAAATCACTAATATCACAACGAATAGTAGCTCCGTACAGCAAAGTATCTTTATCTAAACTTTGAATGTAAACATTTTTCAGTTCTATGTTTTTGACAAAGGCAATATCAACCTTTTCAACGGTTATGGTGGTATTGAGTTCTTTCGATAGCCAGGCTGATAGTTTATGCCCCAGGTAGGTTTGAACGGAAGAAAACTGCAGGCTGCCTACAATGGTTCCGGATAAAACCAACAGTATCAGGAGCGAATATTTTAGTATTCGCCAAAGAAAACGCTTAATTTTGCCTGAATTCTCCAATATTTAACAAAAATAAAGAATAATATGCAGAAAGAGGTATGTATACTCGCCATAGAATCGTCTTGTGATGATACCTCTGTTGCTGTTTTGTATAACGGCAAAATGCTTGCCAATATTACAGCTACCCAAACTATTCATGAACAATATGGGGGTGTAGTGCCCGAATTAGCCAGTCGTAATCACCAGCAAAACATAGTGCCGGTTATTGATGCTGCCTTAAAGCAATCACAGGTTCAGTTGCATCAGTTAAGTGCCGTGGCTTTTACCAAAGGGCCCGGACTTATTGGTAGTTTGCTGGTAGGTTGTTCTTTTG
>JACCDP011482885.1_pt1 | contig 17479 bp, 31 predicted proteins | sample 7445841 | NCBI WGS metagenome assembly JACCDP01 (sample SAMN15323441, study PRJNA562643) | freshwater metagenome | isolation source: river surface water | place: USA:Blue River Watershed | collected 2017-08-17 | reverse complement strand
TCCTTACTGCAAATCTTCGTCCAGAATTTCGTTGAAGCAGTTGGCTACTTCATCCCAGTCCACGACGGAGCCCTTTTCGAGGTTCACTCCGTCGGGGGTGGCGTTGTCCAGAAATGCGTCGTTGCAGAACAGCATGGCCATTCCGGCATCCCAGCGCATTTCCACGTTCTTGATCCTGCGGCACTTGACCGTCAGCTGCTCATACAGACCTTCGTAGTTGAGAATCCACAGGACTGTGTTCCACGTCTCGTAGTTCTTCCATCCGTTGTACGACACGGTTCTACCTCCTCTAGTGACGGCAGTCACAAGATCCATCGTTTTGCCGGCAAAATCAGACAATGCGGACTTCTAGATGGCCGTCGGATTCCATCAAAAGGATCTCGTCTCCGTGGCGGGTCTCTACTATGTACTGATGCCAGTCCCACATGTCGCGCTGGATCAGCGTGAACGGCTCGGACTGACGGTCCAGCCATTCCACGTCTGACTCGTTGACAAAGACAAACTTCTGTCCTGTGACGAGATCGGCCAGGGTTGTTTTAGTTTTGTTTTCCATACACTTCCACGACGCCGCGCACCAGCCCAAACAGTTTGGCCAGCGCAATGCGCTCTTCGTTGTTTAAATCTCGATAGTACAGCGGGATGGCAATATCCACCCCTTCTCTCCTGACGTTGGCAAATCGGTCCTCGCACACATATTCCATGGGCAGGCCGAGGAGTTTGGCGCGCAGGGCGGCCTTGCCAGTGAGCTTGACGATGGTGCCGAATCGCAGTCGAATGGGGCATGCCGCGGCTCCGACGTAGGGGTACTTGCCGGATGCCATGGTTCCGCTGCCGGAGATGCCGTCTCCGGAGTCAGGGGCATACGCCGTGATGGATGCCTGGAACGTACTATCGAAAGGTCCTTTCGCGGGAAAGTCTGTCGACGATGCCTTCGAATCTTCCTGTGCGAAACTCCACAAAGCTCTTCTTCCAGGATACATAGTGGTCATTGAAGTCACACAAAAACAGATCAGGATCCGGGTGAACGCCCGAAGGGATCTGCTCCATGTATTTTGCAATTTCCACGATTTGTCGATTGAGTGCTTCACGAGGTGTATAGAGTAGTTTGATTCCATACTCCGCGGTGGAACGGGAGTACACAAACAGCAGGACTTCCAGTCCTTCGTGCTCTGCTGCTGCCCATTGAATCAAATGCTCCATATTTTCTGCGACGCAATTGTAGTTCGTGTACAATTGCTGCTGTTCGAGAGTTCGTGAGTGTGGGCCTCCTTATTTGAAGCGCCTCGGTTTTGCAGCCGAGGCGTTTCGTTTTACTGATACACCCCCATTTTCAAGTAGGGATACTCCGGGTGAAAGATCCACCCGTCGTCGTCGATCAGGATGTCCTGACTCTCCATGTTGGCCGCGGCGGCGTTGAAGTAGGCATGCATGTAGATCTGCATGCTGGACACCGTGGCGAAGATGGCAAAGACGCACTTGGGAGATCCCTTGTTGACCTGCTCCAGGATCTCCACCTTGTTCAGGCGCTTCTTGGGCTTGGCCTTGATCTGCTGTCGGTACAGCTCCTTGCGAACGTGCTCCAGGTATTTGGCTCTGGGCTCTTTGGAGTCTTTGGGAATCCACCCGTCGTCGTATTGACGGGAGATGAGCTCAAACAGGTCCTTGACCACGTCGGTGCCGCGCAGACTATCCATTGAGAAAATCCTCCATTTCCTTGGCGGACTTGTGAGGCATGATCTCCTGGTTGACGGTGTCCACCATGACGATGCGCACGGGCTTTCCCATGTTCAGCATCGTTTTGATCATGTGTTTGGAGCCGACGGATGCGCCGTTCCAGAACACGATGGCGGCGTCGGCGTACTGCGCCATGCGCTCGTTGCGCTTTATGCCGGCCGACTTGCCCTCCTCGTCCCATTTTGCGGGCAAAACAGAGACGCGGTATCCTCGCTCCAGTGCGTAGGCGCGGCCCAGCGTGTCGGGGCCCTGCGCTGCGCCGGACACCACCTCGATGCGGTGGTCTCTGGCCTTGTTTTCGAGAAGGCGGTCCACCACTTCTCTGAGTTTTGTGTAGTGGCAGAACTCGCGCGATCCGGCGATCACGACTTTAAATTCGTTCATGGTGTGTTTCTCCTTTTCGACATGGCGTCGAATGGGGCCGCCGGGATTTGAACCCGGAACCAATCCGTTATGAGCGGACTGCTCTGACCGTTGAGCTACGGCCCCATGGCACCACTAATCGCAGTGGTGCGTCCAGATGCGTTCTTCGGCATCCAGAATGGTGTACGCCAGCGCGGGATTCTCGCACATGCGAGACATTTCCCACGCCGTTTCTTTACTCTTCTCCGTCTTGAAGCGGCACGACAGGAAGCCGTTGGCGCTGCCTCCGTGGAACGCGCACTCCCTCGAATACAGCTGATTCTGCTTGAGCATTCCGCCCAGCAGCATCACAAAGGCGAGGAATACGGCGGTCAGCACCGCCTTGAAAATCGACTTGTTGCTCATATCGTCACCGCACATGATTACTTGCTCTCCTTCATCGACTCATCCCACAGATCGACGGCGTCATCCAGATTGATCAGCAGCTCCAGCAGGGAGTCGCCGTCCGTCATGAGGCCGGGCTTTTCGTCCACGCGGGCGTAGAACACGCCGTTCTCGTCGGTGTAGATGCGCACTGTCATAGCCTCCTTGAGGCCGAGGTCCTTCGGATCGCTGAGTTTCATGGGTCTCCTTGCGCCGGTTTTTGTGCGGAACCGGCAAACCGCGTGAATCAGAACGGATACGGATCGTTGGCGACGGCTTCCGCCTTGACCGGGGCTTCCTCGGTCTTGGCCTCACCGACCCACGGCGAGAGCTCGAACACCATCGGCTTGGCTCCCTCCGGAGCCGTGCGGGCGTCGACCACGCGCCACTTGCGCTCACCTTCGTTCACGGCCATGAACGGGTTGAGCCAGAGGCTCCCGCTCTTGTCGGACGTGATGCCGCCGTAGACCAGCGCCTTCACCTTGTGGCCGGTGACCTTGCCGTCGGCGTTGGTCACTTCCTGCCACGCGAAGTCGTCCGCGAAGCCCTTCGGCAGGGCCATGGCAGCGTTCAGCTTCAGTTTGAAGGTCACCTTGCCGTCGGCGGCGGTGACGGCGTCCCAGGCCTTGACGCGGAAGACCTCGCGCAGACCGTCCTTGGTGTCCACGCCGTTGCGATACAGGGTCACAGAATGCTTGCTGCTCATAGTTGTTGTTCTCCTTACTGAATGAAAAATTGTGGTGGGCGCGTTGGCACCCACCTTCCTATAACCGCGGCAGCGGTTCTTTTTCGTTGCCGCTGATCTAGCGGTACGCATCGCCGTAGTCGGCGTCGTCCTGGCCGTAGTCCTCCTCGTCGTGGTCGACGGAGAGAACTACGTCCTCGGGGTCAATGGGAAACTCGTCCATGGCTACTCCCAGCGCAGGGACTCGTTGTCCATGCTGCCCCAGAAATCCTTGGGGCGCTTGCCGGCCTTGCGCAGGACCTTCTCCACCACCAGGGCGTCCTGCCAGCTCAGCTTGATCTTGGCGGTCTTGTAGTCGTCCTTGTCCTTGATGCGCTTCTCGGCCTTCACAGTTTTGTTGGTCATGGTTCTCCTTTTGCGGACAAAAACAAAGGGCCCGATGTGCATCAAGCCCTTCCTCTCTCAGCGCGGCAGCGCCGTAGCTCCACTACAGCTCGTCGCTGATGTTGTAGCGATCCCACCACCCGGTGCTGTTGCGGACGTAGCGAACCTTCTGGCCGCTTCCGTGGTTGGACACGGAGATCACGACGTTGTCACGCTCGTTCTTGAGTCCGTTCAAAACACTGCGGTAGTGCTTCATGAACGCCTCAACGTGCTGCTCTTCGCAGCTCATGGAGAGGTCGAAGCTCTCCACGAGCACGGTCGTGACGTGGATGTTGATGGCGATGACGGACTTCATTCGGCATCCTCCTCAGCAAAGAAGAGCTCCGCGAGCTGCCGATCGTAGGGTCCGACGCCGATCCACCCCATCCAGTGGAACATCAACTCGGCTTCGATCTGCCGATAGCGATCTCCCACGAGGAAATCGATGCGGCGCTCCACTTCTTCGATGAGCGCGCCGCTGTCGGTGCAGACCGACGCATCCTCGGGCGCGGCTTCGGCGAGGAAGTGCTCGGCCGCCTTGTCCAGGTCGAACTCCTCGTACTCGAACGAGCGGTGCTGACCGCCGGTGAAAACTTCGATTTTCATGTGTGTTTCTCCTTGGTTTTGGTCTCGTCAGTGCACGCCTCACGTGCAGATTCCCCCTGCATCGCACGCAGGGGAATTTCGACCTGTTATTCGCAGCGCACTTCGCCTTCGACTTCCCACCAGGGGAGGTTCCGAATTTCTCGCAGCTTTTCCACGAGGAAGAACGTCAGCTCGCGCTCCATCATGTAGAGGCGGAACTCTTCCACGCTGCACTCCTCTTCGAACGATGCCTCGTCGCCGACTATGTAGATCGACGAAGCGACCTCTTCGGGCGTGCGTCCGGCGAACACTTCCTGCGCCCACTTGGGGAACGGGGAGTTCTTGTCGACCGCGCTGACGTAGGCGGTGAGGGCCATCAGGTTCTTGTTCATGGTTGTTTCTCCTTGGGTTTGGGTCTCATCAGTGCACGCATGACGTGCATATCCGGCGGCGCTGTATGTCAATGTCACCGGATTTCAACCTTCCTATCAGGGCGGCAGCCCCTGTTGTCTACGCGATATGGACGGGGAACATCTCGTCCAGCGCCGCGAGAACGGCGTCGCGGGCGTCGTCCGAGAGCGTGGTGACCGCGGCGCGGCACACGACCATCTCGTATCCGTCTTCAAAGGTGACGGGCTCCTCGATGAGTGACGCCACCATGAGTGCGTAGCGACGCGCGTTGGCCATGCCGCCGACGACGGCAGCCTGCGCGATCTCGTTGCCAAGCGCGGCGATGAGCCACGGCTTGACATCGACGCTGACGGCTACCTGGTAGCCGTTGTCGATGGCATACATGGCGGCGTTGACGGCGTCGCGGTCCGTGGCGCACTTGCGCTTGGCAATCACTGCGTCCCGGTTGAGGGTGATCACGATGTTCATGGGTCTCCTTTTGCTGGCAAAATGAGGCGGGGATCGCACTTCCCCGCCAATTCGGTTACATCCAGTCCGGGTTGTGCCCGACGGCGTCTTCCCACAGCTTCACGTCGTCCACCGGCGCGATGCCGGCCTGGACTTTCGTGGCAAAGTCCACCAGTGCGTCGACGTCTTCGTCGTTCTGGCTGGTGACGCAGATCACCTCGACCACGGCGCGCTCGCCTTCCACGTCGCCGTTGATCGCATACTTGCGACCAGCCAGGGCGGCCAGGGCTCCGGCTGTGACGTGCGTGATGCGATCCCCGCGATTCTCGAGGTCCTTGTGGATGTCGTAAGCGAGCTTGCTCATGACATAATCCACCGACGCCTCGCTGATGGCGCAGGCGCGGCCGAACGTCACCTGGTGGATCAGCCCGTAATACAGGCTGAAGCGGTCGCGATACTCAATGGCGGTCATCTCCGCGCCATCGCGGATATAAAGGATGTGCTCGTTCATGGGTTGCTGCTCCTTGGCCCGTTTTGCGGGCAAAAACGAACGGTTAACTGACAGGCTCGTCAGCACACGCATCACGTGTGGACCAAGGCTCATACATCACATATGAGCCAAGGTTTCGCCTTACACAACACGCGTTCGACTGGCAGTCAGCTCCTTCAACCTCTGTGGATCAGACAGCAGGTAGAGCTTTTACCCTTAGGACATTACCGCCGTGCACTGCGGCAATGTCTTAGAGTCGAACGCGTGTTGCCCGTGATCGAACAAACGTCACGGGAAACGCCAGAGCCGGCCTCGATTGCGGCTCTATCAACCATCCACGCAGGCCACCCCACGCGGAATCCCCTATTGTCGACCTCGTCGGAACAAGTCGACCTCTCATCCACCACAGATGAAAGGGTCATGCCTATCTCGTCTACTGGATAGGCAAAGGGAAGAGACGAACCTCCTCCTCATAAGGGCGGCAGCCCCTTCCCACTACTCAAGAGTAGAAGGGAAGGGAATGCTCCCTCTTAGGGCGGCAGCCCCGTCGCTCCACAGCATATCGCCGCAGAGCAACAGAACTTTTGCCCTATCAGGACGGCAGCCCCGTCTCTCTATTATGTCGTCCAAGACGCAGCAAGGGGTTTGCTGGCAAAACGGCGACGGATTAGAGAGGCAGGTGTTCCAGCACCTGGCGGTCCCAATTCGCACGCGTCCCATTGGAAAGGACAAGGGCGCGCTGGGAGATCCAGGTGGCGTGGGACTGCCACTGGCGGGCCTCGTCGAGAAAGAACTGCTGACGGCGGGTCAGCGGGGTTCCCCTGGCGAGGCGGCGGAAGATGTCCTGCTGGGTGGACCAGCGCAGGCGGGAGCCCACGAGGGAGTTCCACGCGCCGATTGCCCCGGAGTAGGCAAACTGGCGCATCTCCGCGGTGGGCTTGAACCCAAAGCGGAGGCGGAACTCGTCGCAGGCCTGCCAGACGGCGTCGTCGTGGACACGAATGTCCCGTCGCACGTCGTCCTTGCAGCGCGGCTCACCGTAGCAGGGGCGGCGGACCAGGCCAATCGTGAGGCCATCCGCCAGAAGAGATTTCGACATGCGAAAAACCCCCTTGGAAAAAGAAAGATTCCTCACGTCTGAGGAATCCTCTTAGCGCGGCAGCGCCTCTTCGGCCTTGCCACGGAAGAGACATGGCATACGCCACATCCCTCTAAGCGCGGCAGCGCGCCCGGGACCTGGATTGGCGCCGCCACCTGGCGACGGAGTCCTGACATGCGAAGGCGGACATCTAGCCCACTCATCGTGCAGCCAAGCCCTGAGACAGACGGTTGACAGAGTCGACGCGTCGTCCATAAATAAGAAAGAAATGAAATAAAAAAAGCAGGGAGCGCCGAAGCGCTCCCCACCTTTCTCGGTTACATGACGTCGACGTCGACCTCGATCACTTCGTCCATCATGAACGCGTAATCGGGGGCGTCGTCCGGCATGACCGGACCCGCGTCCACGCTGGCGGGCAGATCGAACGAGTCGTCCACCGCGTCGCCCGTGAACATCACCGACAGGCTCTTGCCGCCCGTGGTGGCCACCTTGACGCGGTGCTTGCCGACCGGCACGACCACGTCCTTGACCGCGTGCGGCACTCCGCCGTGCGCCACGACCGCCAGGCCTCCGTCCTTCTCCACGACGTCGACCACTATGTACTGGTCGTCGTGCGTCATGTATTTGGCGCGGAACTCCTCGCCGCCGAGGATGCGGCCGATCTGCGCTTCGCCGGTGCTGATCTCATCCTTGCGCGCGATGAGCATCTCCGCGATCACCTCCGGAATGCTGAACTTGAGCGCGAACCCGCGGTTGTTGCCCTTGGTCCACGCGGTCCAGATGCCGGAAGCGGCGCTCTCCAGCCACTCGCGATTGCCAGCCATCTCGGTGCGCTTGGCAGCCCAGACGGCCTTGTAGTTCGCGAACAGCTCCGAGCGCAGCGCCTTGGCCTTGTCGCCGTTGATCGTGCCCTCGCGCTCCTCCTTGGCGATGGCGTTGAGCCGCTGGTTCAGCTTCTCGACCATGTCCAGGGCCCAGGTGCGGCCCTCGCCAGAGATTACCGGCAGCCAGCGGGCAAACGTGGCGTTCGGCAGCCACATCTGGCTGATGAGCGGCACCTCGTCCTCGTGCTCCACGATGAACCCGGCGAGCGGCACCATGTCCTTGGGCTTGCGCTTGCCCAGGAAGATGCTCGGCATGATCGGCTTGCCAGGCTGCACGAGACCCGGGCGATCAGGATCAATCGCGAACGACGCCGCCTCGGCCTGGTCCAGCGTTCCTTCGAACGTGGTGAACGGCTTGAGGGCGGTGTTCTTGCGCAGCTTGCGGAAGGCGTAGTCCTCCCTGTTCACAAGCTTGCCGGCCCACTGGGAGAGAGCATTTACCACCGACATGTCGGCGGTAGCTGCCTTCTTCACCGAATCGACTGCCTTCTGCAGCTCAATCCGGAGGGCCTTGATGTTCACGATCGCCTGGCGGCGGTATTCCGAACGCAGATGCCACACTGCCACGCAGCGGCTGATCGCGTGGTCGATCAGGCCGATGCCGGCGCTCATCGACTGCACGATCATGACCGACTTGCGCTTGGGCGCTTCGGCGCTCTGGCGCACTTTGGTCTCCAGCCAGGGCAGGTTCTGCACCTTGCCGCGGGTGAGAAGAACGTGCTTGTCCGGTCGCAGAATGGCGAATGCGTCGCCGTCGAAGTCCAGCGCCGCGCGGTTCAGCGTCACGTCGTTGACGTGCGCCTCATACCAGCGAACCTTCGGATCCGCCATGACCTCGATAGCCACAGCTTCCTCGTCCTCGGCAAACGGGTAGCGAATGGCCAGCGTAGCCACGTTGCCCTCGACGCCCTCGCCGAACAGCATGCGGAACACGCGCGGGTTGATCGCCACGCACCCGTCCGTGAGCGTGCGGCGGCAGACCGCGCGGAAGCGCCAGGCGTAGGTGCCCAGCCCGGCGATGGTCTGGTAGCCCACGGTGGCCACCCAGTCCGTCAGCGCGTCGACGATCATGCGGCTGCGCATCAGCTTGTTGTTCCCAAGCTTGACGCACACATCTGCAAACAGCTTGATCACCTCAAACTGCTGCAGATTGCCGTCCTCGTCGTACAGCGTGAACCCGCGCTCCGCCAGCCACGACGTGTCGTTCACGCGGCTGCGCAGCTCGCTGAGCTTGCTGCTGACGAGGGGGCCGGCCGCGTTGACCGTCTCGCGATCCGACCACTGCCAGACCTGCTCGCCGATGTAGATCGGGCCAGCCAGGCGCTCGCCGGGGCCGTTCATGATGCCAAACGCCATGTCCATGACGTGGCGCCCGAGCTCGATCTTGACGTTCTTGTTCGCCTTGATCGTGCTCTTGGGCAGCACCATGTCGATGCCGGCGGGCAGCGACGCCATGTAGAGCGTGCCCTTGCCCAGCGCGCGCCGGGACCAGGGCTTGTCCATGCCGATCACCGCGCGGAACTGCGGCGAGTCCGTGAACTCCACACCCCGGGCGTTCATCTTGCGGCGGTCCACGATGCCCTGACCATCTCCCACCATGCGGTAGGTACGATCATTATCTTCCACCACCAGTACGTTCACTTTCACTCGGTGGAATCCACCCCGCAGGGGGCTGTGGAGCGCACCCGGGCGGACAGTGTCCGCCGGGTCCGGGAAGAACTCGTCCATCGCCTTGCCCCACTCGACGTCGACTAGAGGCAGCACCGCGTCGTTGGACTTGGCGTTCTGCGTCATGTACCGCAGATGCATCACCTTGTCGCCGACCATCACGCCCGCCGCCATCACGACCTTCATCAGGAAGGACGGGATGCGGCTGATGTCGTTCACGCAGTCCGGGGCGAACTGCACGCCCGCGATCTGCGCACCGAGCTCGCGCGCAATGTTCGTGGCGTACTCCTTGCGGATCTCGGAGTAGCCGGTCGGGATCAGCGGCTTGAACGTCGGGACGCTGCCGTTCCAGCCTGCGAACGTCTTGACGGCCTCGTACGCCTTGACGTCCTTGTCCATGTCGTCGATCATCGCCCAGTCGATGGCATTCTCTTCCGTCATGGGCACGACGGCGAGAATGTCGCGCAGCTGGAGCTGCACGATCTTGTCGGAGTACACGTTCATTGTTGTTCTACTTCTCCTTGAACTCGATTACACGGTTGGCCACAAACGTCCGTTCCTCGTTGCGCATGTGGCAGTGCGCAACCAGGCCGAGCTCACTCCAGCGGATGGGCGTGATTTCGCGCTCGGTGTCCTCGTCCTTGGATCGGCTGTGATACCGAATCGCGAGACGACCGTTGCGCTCCATCGCCGCCTGCGCCGCGAGAATGAACCGGTACTCCATGCTTCCGGGCTGCGCATTGGTGTGCACCACGGAATCGCGAACGGCCTGCAGGGACACAGGGCCGAACACCTTCACGCCCTGCTTGTGCATCCACTGCGACAGCGCCATGGGCCTTTCGGCCCCCAGGTAGTCACGGCGGGTGTTGTCCTTCAGCCACACACGGATCTCTCGCGCCTGAAACTCCACCGCCGAGATGCCGAGAGCGGTGAGTTCGTGCCACTTCCTGCGGTTAACGTCCTGATTGGCAGTGAACAGCGGCTCGTTCATCTGCTGGACGCCGGCGAGCTTTGCCGGGAGGATCGTTGCCATATGTGAGCAACCCCCTATCTGCACGCGCGGCACAGCACACAGCCGCGACACAGACAGGACAAATAAAAAAGAGAGGAAATAAAAAAGCTCTCACAAAACAAAGAAGGCCCAAGCTTTTGCTTGAACCTTCCGTGGGGTTTTGCTGCGCAGGTTATCCCCACCTGCGTGTACGCTAGTTCCAGTAGAACGCGGCGTACATCGTCTCGGCTACTGCCGCGCTCACGCGGGCGTTGAAGCGGCGATCCTGGCGGCGCTTGAGCTCGACCAGCGCCCACTGCGCGTCGCCGCCCGTCATGCGGGCGTAGCGCAGCGCGATCTTCACGTTCTTGCTCATGGCAATTCCTCCTACGGCGTGATGTCGTGGCTTATGCCCACCATCCGGAACGGATGCGTGTTACGACTCTCAGTCATGAAAAGGAAGAAAAAAAGAGGGCCGGCATTGCTGCCGACCCTCACTACACCCATTCACCGATTGCGACTACAACTCTGGACTATTCCAGGTTGTTGCAGGCCCCCCAGGGGAGCCCCTCCACCGCGAATGCGGTGGCGTTGTCCCTGTAGGCCATCCACCACGAGTTGTCCCGCATATGGGCCAACTCCTCGATTGCTTCCCAGAACAGGGACTTGTCGCTGAAGAAGCCCGACCAGTCGTCCGATCGGCCGAAACCGAGGTCTCGCCAGGCCTCCGATTCCATGCCGAACATTTCGTGGAGACCCAGCTCTTGGCGGAGCTCTTCCAAGATCTGCCACGAGTTGTTGACCTCCTGCAGGGCCAGGATGGCCACCTTCTTGCCCTGGTTGGTCTTCGTTGCGGCGTACTGCGCCGCGTCGATCAGGTTCCACGAGTACACCTGCATGTTCTCCGACGTGCGCACGACGAAAAGCGTGTCCACGTTCACCGAGCGCTCCTCGCGCGAGAACTCGTTGGCGTCCCACGGCGTCAGGGCGACCGCCATCTTCAGCGGGTCTTCGCCCGCCCCCGGGTAGAGGCTGAGCGCGTAGCGGATGATCGAGATGGTGGCGACGGGGCTGATGTTGTTGTAAGACATGTGTCTCCATACTCACCCGACTGCTATGCGGCAATTCACATGCACAACGCTGGCTGGACCCCTGATGATGTGCGGGGTATCGGACGTGCCAGTGGCTGCGCATGCTGCAAACCGTTTACAGCGGGCGGACTTGCTGCTATGAACAAAGCTCCTCATAGCGGGAGTGTCGTTTTGGCAGCAAAACGACAGACGGCTCAGACAGATGAGACCGTTCAAAAAATTTAAAGCACTAACAAATCAATGAAGGGAAATAAAAAGTCCCGGATGCGTGTGCACCCGGGACTCTTTGACCTACTCGCCGTACGTAAAGACGAGTGCGCGAGCGAGGTCAAAGAATGACTCGCGCATCTCCCCTTGGAGCAGGCCCATGGCCGTGCTCCAGGCTAGCGCCTGCTGCCACGCGAGGATTTCCTCAAGGACGCGCAGGCCGTCGTCCTTGCGGATGTTTGCGAGCACCGGCTCTCCCCACTCGCAAAGGTGGAGCCAGTGGGCCGCCTCGTGAAGACCAACAACAACTGAGAGGAGGTTCTTCTCCTTCAGCGCGTTGGCCGCCACGACGCAGCCAGCATGCGGGTTCAGGCCTGTCAGCAGGATATCCTGCTCCACCCACTCAACCCGCAGAGTGGGCAGCCCTTCGCGCTGGACGACGGCGTTCAGCGCACCAGCCAGCGATACTGGCGCGCGAACGGCCTGGAATTCCGCCAAAAGCACGTCAATTTCGACGTCTTCCAGCGGCTCCAGGACTTGGGTGGCCCATTCGCCCGCGCTCTTGAGACGAGCGAGAGCAATGGGCCATGCCTCCATTCCCATGGCAATAAAAGGAGGAAAAATAAAAAGGGGCACGTCCTGCGACGTGCACCCTGTGGATTCCGCATGGCGTTAACCCTGCCTGCGGTGATTTCGGGGGCAGCTTCTCCCGTATCTGCTGCCGAGGTATACGCAGCATGCGCGTCGCCGTGCATGCCGGGGGATGGTGTTAGGGCGCTGTCGCCCTCCTACTACTCTCCCGTGTAGTAGGGCGGGTTGAAGAGGAACCCAAAGAGTTCGAGCATGAGCCCAATCTCTTCGGCATTCCGCTTCAGGATGATCCCCTGATGCGTCCCGTCCCATTCCTGGGCAGACGCATAGAGGTCATTGCACCAATCGGCCCACTGCTTGACAGTGAGGCCGTCGGCGCGACCCGCATGGTTGGTGTTCCCTTCCATGGCATTGGAAGGAAGAAAAATAAAAAACAGCAGACTTGCCTTGCTCAAGGGCTTGTCTGCTGTTTAGCGTGATGGACTACCAGGCGCTTTCCGCAAGCTCCATCAGCTTGCGGGCCTTTTCCTCGGCGGCCTCGAATGCCACTTGCATCGAGGTCGGCCAGATTTCTTCGATCACCGGTTCTGGCTCCGGCGTCCACGCAAATCGGTATGGAGCTTCGTCCCAGTTCTGGACGCCAGCCTCCAACCCCCAATGCCGGCGCGTGGAGATGCCGGCAAGGGAGCGCCACTCCTGGAGAGTCCAGGTGTGGCAAATCCGCGTTGTGAACGGCTTGGCGCCCGCCTGCGCCAAAGCCGCCCACAACTTGTTCGAAACCCCGGCTTCTCCCATCGGCCAGCCGTTGGTGACAAAGTATTCGCTTCCGAATACCTTTGCCGCAACAGCGACCAGGAGCGAGAGGCGGGGCGGGACCGGCGTGGTGTACCAGCAGGCCACCTCGCGGTAGGTTTCCGACTCTTCGTCGTATTCCTCCCGCATGATGGCATGCCAGTCGTACTCGTCCGACCCCGTTATGGCAACGGTGCCGGCCAAGTAATCGACCACAACCTGAAAGGCGAATCCGCCTACCAGGTAGAAGGCCTCAGGCCTCCCCCAGAACCCTCGACCCTCATAGAGAGTCGAGTGTCCCAGGAGAACCTGGACCTCGTCCCGGGGGCCGGCTGAGCGAGCCGTACCCCACACGTGGCGGTTCGAGTCCATCCAGAGGCCCGCCAAGGTCCCCTGGATAACCGCAATTTCCTCTGCGGGGAGGTCAAGGGGTGTGCCAGACCCCTTGAGGTAGTGGAGAAGCCAGCGCAGTCGCGGCAAGCGCGTGGCTCTCCACCACACCCAGACGGCCGCTGCCATAAGCAGCCGCAGGGCGTGGATTTTGATGGTCTCCACCATCAATAAAAGGAAGAAAAATAAAAAAGTGGGGAGCTGGCCAAGCTCCCCTATTCAATTGTTCGTTGGCGGAGGGGCCTTTTGGGCACCGGCTATCCCGCCAACGTCGAGGCATGCTGCTCCTTGCGCCTAATTCAGGCACTCGGAGTCGCCGTCAAACATGAGATTGACAAGCAGCACGCCCTCCAGGACGTGCCGATCATCAATCACCTGCTTGCACGATGCAACGATCAGATCAAGTTCCTCACGATCAATCTGATCGTTCGCAAACCTGATTTGAGCTTGCACCATGTCAGCGCCTGCCTTCATCATCCTCGCTTCGTTGATTTCCAACTTGCGAATCGTCTGAAGACGGCGCTGCAGGGCAGCATGACCTCTTGCGAAGTCAGACATTTTCATGTCATAAAAAAGAAGAAAAATAAAAAAGAGTCAACAGGTTTGTTGTTTCCTGTTGACCCCCGCCGGCAGTAAGGCTTGCTTTTTCCTCACTGCCGGCAGCGCAGCACCTGGAATTACTTCCAGACGCTGCGGAATCCCCGGGTGTAAGACCCGGGGTACGGAGCCACGTGCCCGACGTTGTCGGGCGCGGCCAGCTTGGCCAACGCCAAGCAGTACTCGCGCGCCCGCCAATCGCGAACCCAGAAGGCGACTTCCACCCCTTGGTGCTCGGGCAGCCGAGCTACCAACCCGGACAGAAGTTCCGCCGCAAACGCGACGTCTTCTGTTTCCACCGTCTTGAACTGAGTTGAAATGATGAACATCATTTCTCCTTTTGACCATCACCAAGCGGCAGCACATGCTGCAATGCTTGCTTTTGCACCCTATGTTGCCGCCTTTCGACTGCGCCCGCGGTAGGGGGCCTTGCAGTACAGGGCATGCAAGTAGTAGTGCTACAGGCAAGCGTCGCTCGACAATGGTCGGAACACCCCTCCCGGGGCATTGAAAAGGAGAAAAAAATAAAAGCACCTACACCCCAAAGGGTGTAGATGCCTTTATTGGCTGTCTATTCCAGCCAGTCAGCGCCGCTGTCGCGGAGCGCGCGCGTCACCTCCGATGCGAGGCGCACGCGCTCTTCCTCGCTGTCGAAGCGCGCCGCCTCCTCGACGATGAAGTCGGCGGCGTACACGAACGCCGCCTCCGATACCACTTCGCCGCGCGCTGCCGCGCGAACGACGTGGCAATGGCGAGCGAGCTTGCGCCCGCCAATCATCTCGTTGCTGGCCTTGTAGCGGGCCAGCTTGATGACCGCCATGCGCCATGCCTCTGACAGCATCAAGCGCTCGGCGGCCATGCCGACGAGTGAGAATTTGCCATGCTTGTACATGGTTTCTCCTTTTGACCATCACCAACGGCAGCTTGTGCTGCAATGCTGTGTTCACGCTCTGTAGTCGACACCTTTCGACTGCGCCCGCGGTCAGGGGCCTTGCAGTGCAGGGTGTGCGAGCAGCAGCGCTACTAGCAACGTCGTTTGACAATGGTCAGAACACCCTTCCCAGGGCATTGAAAGGAAAAAAAATAAAAAGGTTGAGAGGCTTGCTTTTTCCCCTCAACCTTTCGCCAGCAGCGGGGCTTGCTTTTCCCCCGCTGCTGGCAACGCAGCCCCTGGTTTACTTCCAGGTGCTGCAGAACCCGGGCTTGTTCAGCCCCTGCCCCTCGTTGTTTGCGTCCAAATCCGCGCACGCGAGTACCATCAGGTACTCGCTCCAGCTTTCGCACCAGAGCGTCACAGACGCTCCCCGATACTGCGGGAGCTTCTGCACCAGCGCCTGCAACAGCAGGCCTGCCTGGCCCACGTCCTGGGGCTCGACTGTCACTCCGTTGTTGTTCGAAATCGTGATCTTGGCCACAATGGCCTCCTTTGCAGCGCGATCGCACTCCGCATGCGTTCTGCACCCGCCTCCACTCCGCCGTTTGTGCGTGCCACCTCGATCTGTGTGAGGGCCGCGGCCGGAGCTTTGCGTGCGCATACTTGCATGCCTCGTGCTTGACCACGCTGCATTCAACTGCATGCACCACTACCGGTGGCGCATCGGGAGGGGGTGGGCGCCCCCTCGTTGTTGAAGAGATGTCTGAAAGAGACCCCCTAAGATCACTTTCGACGCCATCTCCCCAATAGCACTACCCCCAAAAATATTCTGACCAGTTTCCACATGCCTATAATTGCAAAAATGAAGCCAAAAAAGATTTATTTGGACCCTTTAGTGGGCGTGGATGAGTTTCCTGCGGGGTTGTTTGAGGTGTACACGCCTGCATCGGGTCAGGGGGAGCAGCATTTGTTGATTTCTCCTGTTTTTGCGGGCAAAAGGGTATGGAAAAAGCGTCACACGATGCTGCGGTTCTACATTTTGGGCCGTGGATTTGTGTTCTGCTGGAAGGAGGAGCCGTCCAAGTCGGTGTTGTCGATGAAGGACGGGTTGTTTTCACTGGGAATTGGGAAATTTGTGTTGAATTCCTTCCCTAAAGTGTTCAAAGAGGAGACGGATGAGAGCAAATGAGTATCAGGTAGCCACACGGCGGACGCGTCCGCCCCTGGTGCAGGGCAATTACGAGCTGGAGCTGCGCCAGTCGGTGCTGGGGATTGCGTCGGAGGCGGGGGAGGTGGCCGGCGTGATTGAAAAACACCTGTTTCAGGGGCATCCTCTGGACAAGGACAAGCTGATCAAGGAGATGGGGGATGTGCTCTGGTATCTGGCAATGATGTCGGATGCGATGAAAGTGTCGCTGGAAGACGTGATGGAGCGCAACATTGAGAAGCTGAAGGCGCGCTACCCGGAGAAATTCACCGTGGAAGACAGCATCAAGCGAACGGACGCAGACTATGGCTAAAAACGCACTGACAAAGGGAGATCTGGCGATCATTCAGGAGTCGCAGGACCAGATGAACCCTGGGATATTCACCTCGTACTACTTTCGGCCGGCGGACAATCCGGAGGGTGCGGGCTTCAACGTGTTTCCGACGCACGCGCGATACGAGCCGTACAAGGTGTTTTGGGAGCAAAACAGCAAGCCGAAGGAATTTGCGGCGGAGATCAGCGAGATCACGTTTGACGTGGAGGTGCGCAAGGACCCGGAGACGGGCTCCACGGTGTTTTTCGAAAAGCGAGGGTATGTGCCGCTGCAGTGGCACCTGGAGTTCTACCGGGCCAAGCCGCTGGAGCGGTATGTGATTGGATTGGCGGGTTCGGGCAAGACGATGGGCATTGGCGCGCTGGCCATGTACATGTGCGCAACGATTCCGAACTTCAAGTTTGTGAATGTGGCCCCGACGCAGTTCCAGTCGCGGCAGATGTTGAACTCGATCCGGGACGTAGTGGGAAACACGCTGTTTACGCAGAAGTTCATTGCGTGGCACGGCAAGAAGTGGTTTGTAGAAGCGCCGTACATCCGGATTGACTTCAACAACGGCAGCTCCGCGGAGTTTATGAACGTGGACAAGAACGCGGAAAACATTCAGTCCAGCTACGGCGACTGGTACAACATCGACGAGGCGGGTCTGCTGAATGAGCTGGATGAGTTTGGGCGGGAGAGCCTGGCCGGCATCCTGATTGGCGTGGCGTCGCGCATGAGGGCGACGGCCCCCGGCGGCCGACCCAGAATGGGTCTGCTGAGCCTGATTTCGATGGCGTACGACTGCGACACGCTGTGGGATCGGTACGAAGCGGCGCTGAGGCCCAACCGCACGAGCTGGGGGCGTTTGGTGACGCACAAGGACAACCCGTATCTGAGCAAGGCGGACATCGCCAGAATCGAGCGCAATGCCAAGGAAGCGGGTGTGGAGGATCAGTGGATGAAAGGTCTTCGCCCGCAGCCGATGGGGTCGGAGATCAGCGAGAAGATTGTGAAGCCCATTTTCCGGCCGGACATGAACGAGATGGCCAAAATCGGCATTGAGAACAAGGTGGAAGGATGGGAGTATCAGGAAGGATCGATCGGCGTGTACCACTACGAGCGCCCGCGGGAGAAGGACCACGTGTATTTGATGGCGGGGGATCCGGGGCAGGGCAACGCGCCGGACAGAAATGCGCCGGCGATCCTGGTGT
>JACCDP010029379.1_pt1 | contig 17486 bp, 26 predicted proteins | sample 7445841 | NCBI WGS metagenome assembly JACCDP01 (sample SAMN15323441, study PRJNA562643) | freshwater metagenome | isolation source: river surface water | place: USA:Blue River Watershed | collected 2017-08-17 | reverse complement strand
TTTAGGGGGGCGAGGCAGAATGGGACCTCTAAAAAAACGGGTGGGGTTGTACGTGCGTTGTGTGTCATGGGTAGGGGTGTCCTCTCGGGTCGGGGTGGGGCTATGCCCACCGGGGGTTTCTGTATTCGCCTCGCCATATGACGTTCGCGCCTTTTGTGGAGTTGCATGAGCGACATAGGGTTACAAGGTTGTCGAGGGTGTCCCCGTCGGGTCCTGTTATGGATCGAGGGATTATGTGATCCGCGGTTAGGGGGTTGGATTGGTCGCCGTGGTGTCCGCATTGGGTACAATGTCCGTCCCTTGCGATACATTGAGCGGATAGTTTTTTCCATGCGGTCGTGTTGTATTGGAATTTCTCGGTCACACGATACTCATTTCGCTAACCTCACCGTTATCGGTGACGAGTACGAGTCCGCCGCGTTTCGATAGTGCGCCGTGTTTCTGTTGATACCACACGCTCCGATCCTCGTAGGTCGGGGCGCATATGGCGATAGCCGTGCGGATTGATTGCACGGCGAACGAGTGTTCGTGTCCGTGGAGTACGACGTGAGCGTTACCCGCGGGGGTTCGGTTTACCGCTTGTTTTGCTAACCATTCGAGAGCCCCTTGCCGTTTAGGGAGTTGGTGTCCGTGGAGCATGACGACAATAGTTCCGTCTATGTCGCGTACGATATGGTCCTCGTCTTTTCCGGGGACGAATACGCGGACGTGTCCGTATCGGTCGGGGTTTCGTTTTAGGGCGTCGTCGAGTTGTATGGCGGCGTGGGTTGCCCACCCGTCGGAGGCGTCGGTGTCGATAGGGTGGCGTTGTGCTTGATCGTGATTACCGTTTACCACGTTGAGATCGATTGAGGTGGCTCCCGCTTTTACGAACGCCTCTATGGTGTCGGACATAACTCGGGTTAGGAGGAGTACTTGTTCGGTAATTGTCAGGACGGTTCGGAATCCCATTCGGGTTCCGCCTCCGGATACGTTGCCCTCTATGCAATCTCCGAGAAACGCGATTTGGACGGGTCCGCGTCCGAGCTTTTTCCATTGTGCTATGGCGTTGTCTATGGAGTCGTAGAACCGTGCGAGTGTGCCGGGTAGTCCGTCGCCGTCCACCTTTGCGAATTGTTGGTCCGCGGTGATGAACCAGAACGGTTTTGTCGTTTTCGGTTCCGCCTTTTTGGGCGGTCGGTTGTTGAGGTGTCGGAGTACGGTTTCGAGGTTGATACGGTCGAGGGCGGGTTCGATACGGAAACGGTAGAACCATGCACCGCGGGTTTCTGCTTCGAGTCCTTGCCCGTCCCTATGCCATGCGGCGGTGTTGTGACGTGCTTCGATCATGACGGCGCGGTATCCGTCGGGGATTGTGCCACCGTTAGCGAGAATGAACGCTCGTATCTCGTCGTCGTTGCGAATTCGTTCGGTTGTGGTGGCGGTGATTGTTTGCGAGTTTTGGTCGGTTGGGTCGTATTCCGTGGTATAGTCCCACCCCCCCGAACGCCTAGGAGGAGTTAGGGTCGGGGGAGTAGGAGTTCTTAGGAGGTCGTCCAACATTAGGCGAGTTTACCGCACGTACGGCATTGTCCTTTTCGGTGGGTTCGGACGGTGGACTCGGACGACGTGAAACCGTTTTGCGAGAGAACGTTGTAGATCCATGCGGTTGTGATTTCGGGGTTGGCGAACGCGGTTTCGAGTTTCACCCGGTCGGCGTCGTCTAGGGCGTTGTATTCGCGGGCGAACCTGCATTGTGACGCCCGGGGTTGGGGTGTAAAGAGTTCATCAAGGTTCACGGTGTCACCATGGCAACCAGTAGCGCGAATAGGGAAATCGTCGTGACAATTACGCCGATTGTGAGGTAACGAACCTGCTTGTAAAGATCGTCGAGCGTTTTACGCGTCAGGTCGTTAATGTTTGCTTGAGTTGTCCATATGTCGCGGTCGCTCATAGTCCTACTCCGAGGAGTCGTCCCGTCAGTACGACGGTGGCGGTTACGAGTCCGACGAAAAGTACGAGCATGAACCCGAGTGCGATAATGGCAAGGGCGGGTGTGATTTTGTTTTCGTCGAGGTAGTTGGGGACTTCGCCGCGGCGTCCGCGAATCATGTTGTCGAATTCGTCCATTAGAACGGTTCTGCCTCGGGTTCGGCGTCGGCGATTTCCACGGCGGCGTTGTTTACGACGATACGAGCTCGGGCGGTTCCGTCGTCCTTTACGGTTGCCGAGGCTCCGGGGGTTCCGCTAACGGTGATTTTCTGACCCTCGGTTACGGTCGGCGAGTCGTTTTTGGGGAACACGGTGGACCATGTTGCCCCGTCGGTTCCGTCCTGCTTCTTGTAGTCTTCACGGATCGAGAAACCTCGCCCCGTTTTGTGGAGTCCGTCCACGGTTCCGGTGATTCTGATGTAACCCATTTTTTATTTCTCCTGTTCTGTGGGTTGTTTTACGAGTTGTTCCCATTCTATACCGCGGGCGAATTGTTCTCGACATTGTGGACACGTTAGGGGAAACGCGTCGTGGATACATTCGGGGGCGGGTTCGCGGTTGTTTTCGCGTTCGGCGATACGTTGTTGGATTTCTGCCCGGTCGCGTTCTCGACGTTCCCGTTCGGTTTCGCGTTTCACGTGGAGATCGTGCCACGGGCGACGGTTTAACCATGTCGTCGGGTGGGGAATATATTTCTCCTCTATGGGGAGTCCTGTTTCGACGTAGTGGCGTAGTTGCATGATTAGCGACGAGAATTCGGAGGCGTCGATATTGGTGAACGCTTTTAGTGCGGCGGTGCGATTTACCTTACGAGGATAGAGTTCCCAAAATTTCTCGAAATCCGAATTTACGGTATTAGTTAAGTGTTGGGTTATGTTGGGTTCGGGGGTCCTGTGGGACACCCCCCCGGTGTCCTGTACGACACCCCCCCCGGTGTCCTGTGGGACACCCGTGTCCTCGGGGACACCCCCCGTAATCCTGTGTTGGAAACTCCGATCGCACTCCTCCGGACATTCGACGTTCACGGCATAGAGGTTCGTTAAACCCGTTCGGTGGACGGTTATGAGCTCGCCCGACTCCTCCAATTCTCGGAGTATCTTTTTCACCTGCCGGCGTTCGACGTTCGCATACTTAGCGAGTGTTGTCGTGGAGCACCATGCCCCGCCGTCGCCGTCGTGATTGGCGATACCGATTAGAACGAGTTTGGTCGAGCCCGACGTTTTCGAGTGATGTAGAACCGCGGACATTTTTTCGATACTCATGAGTCCCCTCCTCCGGGATTAGTTACACGTGAAACACGTACGAGTCTAGCGGTCGAATTACGACGATAATACCCTCGTGGTCGCCGACGGGCGGATACTTTGACGCGTGAGAGGCGTATATCTGCGAGTCGCCCTTAGAGAACGCGCCGCCCTTTTGTAGCCCGTCCCACACCGATTTTTCGAGATTGTCGAGATCCTTAACCGAGTGCCGTTTTGTACCGAAGTAGCACCAGATTTCCACCATGCCCTCGAACACGACGTCCGGGTATTGTTCCCGCCACGCGTCGGCGATACGGTTCTCGTACTGAACGGTCGTTTTAGGTGTCATGACGCCACCGTACCGCGAGAGTCGTGGTCGCCCTTTTGGGACCGGCGAACCCTCGACGCGTAACGTTATTTTCATTTAGCGAGTTCGTTTTTACGCTTCGTAAATACGGGTCGGAGAACCTCGGATAGTCCGGCGTCCATGGCGACGGCGAATAGATCGTCCAACTCTTGTTTGTTCGACGCCTTTTCGATTGCGGCGGTGATTTCCGCCCGTTCTGCCTCGTTCTGCGGGCTCGTGTTGGCTTTTGCGCGAGTTTGCTTTACCGCGGCGCGGGCGACCTTTTCCATTTCCTCACGTGACGGTTTAAGCCCTTTAGGGGAATACTCGAGCCCGAGGAGCGAGATACAACGTCCATACGCCGACGTCGTCGCGTTCTCGATCCAACTCGTACGGTTCACCGGGTTAGAGTCTTTTACCTCGTGCGCGAAATCCACGGCGGTCGGGAGCTCGTCCCCGTTTTGCAAAAACAACTCGGCGCGAATAATCACGTCCGTTTCCGAGAGGTGGACGATTGAGGCAACAAGTCGAGCCCCGGGGTGATTGCGGCGCAGAATGTCGATACGATCTTGGACGGTTTGATATTGCGAGAGGTCGAAATTAGCCATTAGTTTTTTCCTGTTCTGTTACCCATTGAGAGAGATGTACTTTTTCGAGTTGGAGTCGTTCGGCGACGTCGATAAGGTCGTAAATCATATCCCTATCGCGTTCGACGATTACGTGTTTCGGGTCGAGCCATGCGGGGATAAACTCGCCGTCACGGTTCTCGCCTCTAAGTAGCCACGCGAATATGGCGCGCTCTGCCCCGGTAACGTGTAGTTGCCATTGGACTTGGCGGCGGTATTGGATCGGAACCGATTTCCATTCGCCCCAATCCTTGCCCGTCGTTTTTACTTCGGCGATTACGGTGTGGTCGGCGTTGAGTCCGTCGGGTGTGGCGATTTTCCACGCGTCGGCGTAACCCTCGGCACATATTAGCCAATCGTTATGGACGATTCCGTATTCGGCGGGTAGGGCGTCGATAATAAACGCCTCGTAGTCGCGCCCGAATTTCATATAGGGGTTATCGGGAATATCTACCGGGGTAACGAACGAACGAACGACCTCGTCGTACCCTGCGGGTCCTGACGACGCCTTAGCGACGGCGGTGGCACTAATCCCACCCTCACGGATCGAGAACCATTCGGGGGTTCCCGATTGAGCCAGAAAACGGTCGGACGAAATCACTCGGGTAGTCCTTTAATTAGATCGATAGCGTATTGGATTCCCTCGGAGTAGAGGTACGCGTCCTCGGTTTTGAGCTCGTGCTCAAGTATGCCAATTAGGTATTGGCGTTCGTATAAACGTCCTGATTTAATCGAAAGGTTGGCGAGCTCGATTCCCGCTCGAATTTCTTTTGTGCTCATAGTCCGAGCATACCCTCCGCTACCGACGTCATACGTGCGGTAATGTCACGCGCTACCGCTTTACGGCGTCGCGTTTGGATCTGTTTAATAACGCCGTCGTGTTTGAGCCCCCGGGCGATTTCGATGGCGACACGGTTTTTCTCGAATCGTTCGGCGAGTTGTTTTTCTACGACTAGGCGACGGTATTCTCCGAGTACCTGCCGTAGTAGTTCGTTGTCGGGGTTGAGTCGGTACGTTTCCAATAGGACGTTTAGATCGGGCGTACTAATCATTGAGTAACCTCCGTAGTGCTAGGGCCGCCTGTTGAGGTACGACTCCGTTTCCACACGCTTTTAGTTGTTCGTTGCGGGTTAGACCGGCGTCGGTTACCCACCCGTCGGGGAGCCCCATGAGCCATTCGGTGAATAGAGCGGAGAGTCGGCGTTGTCCGTCCTTACCGTCGGGGACGGTGGGTTCGGGTGCGGGGCGTCCGAGTACCTTTTCCCATCGTTCGATCGCGGGGGCGAACCGTCCCCAATCAACGGAACCGTGGACTCGTTGCGCTAACGTTTCGCGACGCTTTTTATTTTGTCCACTATTTTTAGAATCGTCCACTTGTGGAGTCGGTAACAATTCGTGAACGACGCTCTCGCGTAAATTCGAGATCGTGGTGAGTGTTGTTCGCTCTTTATTGCCTCGGCGTCGAGCATGGTCGAGAGCCTCACCCGAACGTGACGGGAGCATATCCATCGTGTTCGGGGTTGGAAACAATTTTACTTGATCGCGGAGCATAACCTGATGGTTCCCGTTCTCCATGCTCTCAATCGACCGAGTCCCCCCGGCCGCCTCCGACGCTTGTGGGGTTCGCAACAATAAAGATTCGTTGTCGTCGGTGCGGGGCCCCGGCGTCACTAGCGGAAACAATTTCCCATTTCGCGTCATACCCGAGGTCGGATAGGTCCCCGAGAATAACGCCGAGTGCTCGCATATTATGTTCCGTATCGGTTTCTCCCATACACCACGGGCAGAATTCCACAACGCTATCGGTTGGAGCGGATAAGAGTCCTCGGACATTTTCGATAACCACCATTCTTGGGCGGAGAATAGAAATAGCGTTTGCGAATTCCGCCCACAATCCGCTACGCGTACCGTCTTTCATGCCCGCACGTTTTCCCGCTAGGGATACGTCTTGGCATGGGAAACCTCCCGTAAGAATGTCGATCGGGGGCACGGTTTCCCAATCGACTTTTGTTACGTCCCCATAGTTGGGAACCCCGGGGAAATTCTTATCGAGAATTTTGGACGGGGCGGCGTCGAATTCGACGTGCCATTGTACGGTTCCGCCGAGTACGTCCATTACGGCGAGGTCGAGCCCGCCGTATCCTGAAAATAGGGAACCGATTCGGGGGTTTACCATATCCAATTTATTAATACCCCGAGTAGTGACGGAATCAAGAAAATAAATACGGTTGTCGTGATTGCTCCGACGACGTAGAAAAAACGTGCGGGGTTTATCATTGGTATCCTCCTAGGTTGTCGCGGTTGCGATGTAGATACCGTAACACGCCCACAACGAAAACCACAACATTTCCCGCAACACGAAAAACGGGGAGTCCGACGCCCTTATTCGCCGAACCCCCCTACCGATAGACAGGAGGCTACCGGGATAATCTCCGTTTCAGAAATACCTCGGGATCGCGGTGAACCCCGTCACGGAGAACGGAGAGATGCAAATGGTCGCCGTAGTGGTCCTCTTTACCGAACCCCGAACCGCCAACCTCGCCGATAATGGTCCCCGCCAGTACGCGGACACCCGGACGGACGCGAATGTTCGAGAGATGTAGGTAGCGGGTTACGAGCCCGTGACCGTGGTCGATATAGACCATTCGCCCGCCCGCACCGTCGGGGTTACGATCCGCGACGAAAACAACTCCGCGGTGGATTGCCCGCACGACCGAGCCACGTCCCTTAACGTAATCGGTTCCGGGGTCGAGGGACTTACGCGCCTTGTGCTCGGCGAAATCGTCCGATACGACCCGAGGCGAACGGACGGGGTGACACCACTCCTTTTTAGGGAGGTCGGCGTCCGGGTCCTTAATAGGTTTCGGTTTAGTTTCGCCCGTCATTAGTTACCGCCAATCGCTAGGTTAAGAGCCTGACCAATAACGCCACCCGTAAGAGCCGCGCCACCCGCCCACGCCCACACGTATTTTTCGAGAGCTCGAATTCGTAACTCGTGGTCGTCCACGCGGTCGGGGATATTCGCCCGATCCAATCGAACTACCACGTCGTAAACGTCCTTAAGCGTTATCTCTACGGGGTCCATTACGACTCGCCACCCGTGGACGTGTTGGCGGCGGGGAGAATGTTCAGAACGGCGGTAACGACTCCGAGCCAGAGGGCGAGTTCGTCCGTGGTAATGAGCCCGTATCCTGCCACAAGGGTTCCCACGGCGACGAGGATTCGGTAGATGTATGCTCGGGTTTTTTCGTTCACTTGTTTTCTCCTTAGACTAGTTCGAGGTAAAAATCAATCATGTAACGCGAATATGAGATATTGGCAGAAATACCGACGATCCGATACGTTGCGGTCGTGCCGTTGTATTTAAGCGAGATAGTTTTGTTTACCGTGAGCGAGGCGACCTTAGTTAGGTCCTCTTGCGCGTTCCACCTGATACGGGTGGCACGGTTGGAGGTTGTCCCATAATCGTTAGCGAGTTGTGCGGCGAACGCATACCCGCCGTTATCGCAATAGTACGAGGCGGAGTCGCCGACCTGCCCGGTCCATATATACATTCCGGTCGAGGTTGGTGCGGTGTCGCCGTCGAAATATGTTTGTGAACCCGAATTGGCGGACGACGAACGACCGAATAAAAACGCGTCTGCCCAATAGTGATCGCCAACGGGGAATTGGGTTCCACCCGAGCGGTTAAATTCGGCGGCGACGGTAGCACGGACGGCGTTTGCCGGGGCGAGTCCCGCGGGGATATTTACTTCGTACCATTGTCCCGCGTTCGTGAGCGTCATTTGGGAACCGTAGAGGGTGGAGATAATGTTTTCGTCAGAGTCGAGCCAAACAATACGAGCTCGACAACGTGTGTCGGCACGGGAGAGCCCGGAGGTTCGTGCCACGCGGATAGCGGCGCGGTAATATCGTCCGGCGACTACGGGAATACCGTCGTTTTCGGAACCGTTGTAAACAATCGGTGGCGATAGGACGGCGGTTTTAATTCGAGCCCGCATAGCCCAATCACCGTCGAACGCGCTAAACGGTGTCGCCTCGGCGGTCGGTTTACGACGTCGCGTAACCGCGGACGACGAACCCGAATAACCGTTATCGGAATATTCGACCGACGGGTTAGAAACGAAATTAGCGTAACCGCCGTCGCCAAACACTTTGGGGTAAATCGATCCGCACGTGTTGATAGTGGCGAGTCGGTTTCCGTACGTCGCCACGGAGGTCGAGTCCGTGTGGGTCCACGTGTACGAGTAATTAATCCCCGGCGTTTTAACGCCGTTTAGGGTGACGAAATCGGTTTGATTGGAACCGCCAATTTTTGTTACCTCGTCGTCGATAATCGGGAAACGCGCCGAGTTGTAGGCGGTGACAACGTTCGCAATATTTTGGGACGTCGCCCCGTATTCGATTTCGGTGTAGTGCATATCCCCCGTAGAACCCACGCCGTCGGTAAAAGTGACACTCGAGGAGGCGAGGTTGTTATCGGGTCGCACGTCGATTAAACCCGTTCGTCCGGTTGTGAGATTGGTCGGTAGCGCGTGAGTTCCGTGCCAATAATTCTTATGGTCGACGGTCGCTAGGTCGAGGTGGTCGGAAATAGAACCGACCATAGTCGTATCACCGAGGTTTAGCCCGCGGGAGGTTCCCGTGTAGGTAATTAATTGGGTTGCCCCGGTCGCGTCTATGTAACGGTTTAACGCGCCAATTCTCGAACGTGCTTGATATCGAGATGTCGTATCTACTACGCCCGTCGAATAGTCCGCGCCGCCAATTCCCTCCACCTGAAATTGGGAAACGTAACCAACCCAATCCAAACAGTAAAGAGTCGTAAAAACGACGGGGACGGTTAAAGAAACTTTGGGGTCGAGCGTTAGAGTTTGTTGGACGTCCTGAATGTATCCCGTGAACGCGTATTCGGTTGTTCCCGTTCGGCGGATACGGATAAGAGATCCGACCGCGGGGACGGACGCCATGCTCCGAAACGTCGCCGATAGGTTCCCGACGTCCACAAGTGACGCGCCCGGTGTCCCGAGTTGTCCGCCCTCGTTGTACGTCCCGTTAAGAAACGTGGAGGATTGGTCGGTCCACGTGTAGGACGAACCGCCCCACGCGCCCGTTTCGATACTGACACGACCGCCTAACGGGGTTTCGTCGATAATCATTTACGACCTCCGTTTGCGCGTTGGTAATCGTTAAGTACGCGTTGGATTTCGCGTCCCGCGGATACCGAGTCTATTGGGGCGTTAAAGTTCACAACGATTGGAGCCATAGACTTCGAGCGGGTCCCCGCGGGCGGTCCACCCGGGGCGGACGTGTTGCCACCCGTCGGCGCGGTGTAATTGTCGTACGCGTCGATTTTAGTTTTAATATCCTTGTACGTTGTTTCACCGAAAATTGCTTTTGCCAACCATTCGGGGAGGCTCGCAAACTTGTTGGCGATATCGAAAATTGTCGAGAGAGCCGTCGCCAACTTAGCGAAACCGATTGCAATTTTCTCGATACGCTCGAGGTTCTTAGGATTTGCCAACCAATCCCCGAGGGTCGTGAACGCGCCGACGAATTCGTCGATAGCCTTTTGTCCCGCGGGACCGTCCAACCATTCGCCAAACTTATCGGCGAGATCCTCAATCGACGGTAATAGTTTCGCCCCGACCTGCTCAGAAAGGTCCTCGAAACGAGCTTTAATTTTTTCCGACGCTTTAGCCCCGGCGACCGCCGCGCCACCGTACCGTTGTTCGAGTTGTTGCAACAGATAATCTTGAGCCGCGTAGAGTCCTTGAGTTTCTTGGAGTCGCTTAATCTTTTCTTTTTCGACGTCCGTAACCTTGATACCGACCCTACTTAGCGAGGTCATGTATTTAATCGGGTTCTCTAGAGCCTTAGCGACACGTGGGGCGATTGTTTCTATGTTTGCTAGCCCGTCACCCGTGCCACCGAGAACGCTTGCTAGATCGAGCGAAACGGCAATCGTACGGTCATAGACGCCGTTAAGAGTGTTCGCCGATTTAGCGACGTTACGAAACGCGAGAACCTTAGAGGCGGCGGCGAGAATTGCTTCGTCGTCCACACCCGTGGCGAACGATTGAGCCCGGGCGTACTCTTGGATACGGTCGGTAACGCTCGCGGTCGCGGTTCCGAATAGATCCGATTGTTCGGCGAGGCGGATAAACCGTCGTTCGATTGCGGTGGCGTCCTCGGCGGCGGTAATCGAGTCCCCAATAAAATCGGCGAACGCCCGACCCATGCTAGCGACGGCGGCGACGACGGCGAGTTGGAAACCCTTCATGATCGCGCCCGAGTTTTTCATAGAGCGCGAGAAGTGTTTGGTATCGCCGAGAACGGAAACGATAACCTGTTGATTAGCCATTATCCGAGTTCCTTTTCTCTGCCGTGTCTATAATTGCTTGCCGTTCTTGTACCGTAAGGTTCCAATATTCGGTTGGAGATAATCCGAGGTGGACCACGAACGACGCGAGGTCCTCCGCCCTCTCCTGATTTATTTTTTTAGTTCGTCGTCCTCGTCGGGGTTGATAATCTCGAAACATTCGTCGAACGTGACCGATTTCGCAAACGCCTCATAGTTAAGCGTCGAATCCTCTCGGAGTTTGATAACCCACGCGACCGCGGTAACGAGGTCGGAGTTCGGGGCGTCGAAATCGAATAGGCGACGGATCGACATACCCGACTTACGTTCGGCGATTGAGATTTCTGCCATGTTGAGTTTATGAATTGCCATAAGAGTTTTTTCCTGTTCCTGTTTTAGTCTCCGGAGATTAGTGTCGTTTGGGCTCCGAAGTGTTTCTCTGTTAGTTGTGCGATACCTTGCTCGAATACGCGGATAACCTCGTCCCGCTTATTCTGTAACGCTTGCAACATATACGGTTGGGCTTCGATATTGTGCTCTGCCCACCCGTAATGGATTACGGGGGCGTACGGTACGGATCTAAACCCCGCCCGCACTACCGCTTTAGTCTTACCCCGCCCCGGGCGGATTGAGTCGCGAATACGACCCGAGCGCACCGGGGCGAGGGACTTAGCCTCGTCCGCCACAATTTCACCGAGTCGGTACATTAGTTCCCGATTGTCCTCGGAGTCGATACCCGCGGCGGTCATAGCCCTATTGAGTTTTGCGAGTCCGTCCGTCTTGATGTAACCGCCCTTAAAATCGGCGGATACGTCACGGACCTCCACCATGTTTAGGCGGTGGCGTCGAGGGTCGGGTCGCCCACGAGGTCGAAACGAATGGAGTCCCACGACGACGTCGAGCGAGGGTTCGCGTCGATCGTGAGCGGGAGGCGACCACGCTCGGGGATACGTACGGTTCCCTTAAAGTGGGGAGCGTCTGCCGACTCGGTCGAGTTGCCCTTGGGTCGGAGTACGAACGCGACGTCCGTCGAGGCGTTGGTCCAACAGTAACGCCAGAACGAGGCGGCGTCCATGGACGTAATTCCGGTAATGGTCATGAACCAATCGGAGTTATCTGCACCGAACGTTTTCACGTCGTCGGCGGCGTCCTCGGATTGGAGCGTGACGGAGGCGAATTCGGCGGCGTACTCGGTCGCACCGATTGAGAGAGTGAGGAGATTTCCCCGGAGGCGTTCTGCCATGTTGTTTGTCCTTTTCTAGAAACGGTTATAGATCGATACTTCGACGGTGACGGCGAGGTATTCGGCGGTTCCGGCGGTGAGCCCGTACGGTGCGGAAACGTTACCAACCAACCACGACTCGGACTCGAGCCCCGACATGAGGGAAACGAGGAGGTCGTCGAGGTCGTTCGTTTTCTTTTCGTTCGTCGCTTGTGGTGTAACAACGTCGATACGGAAATTAACGCGGTATTCGTTAAACGTGTTTCCACCCTCGTCGCCGACTATGTACGGGTTCGACGGTGAAATTAACGACACGGGAGGGACCGGACGTTCGACAAGATACGCGAACGCCGCCTCGCCCGTTACGTCCTCTACGATACCCGCGAGGGAATCGCGTAGATCCGTAAGCGTCGCCATTATGCGAACCCGGGGTTAGTGCGATACGGGTCGATTAGTGGTCGGGCGGATACCATGGGGTCCCGTGCCACCCGCATAGGTGCTCCGTCGAATCCCGCAAATTGCGAGATACCGTTCGGCGCGCTACGGCGGTGATACAACTCGGAACCACATTCGAGAACCGCACGGTCCCGAATAATCGTGGGTACGGAGGAGTCGGAGATATAAGTATCTACCAACTCCTCCGCCTCGTGGAAACACGCGTCTATGAAATCGTCGTCAGAATGAGGAGCACCTACGTACTCTCTCAATACGACGAAATCCTCGGTCACGTGTGCCATGAGTTACCCTTGGAGTCCTAGTCGAAAAGGACCGGAACGATTGCCGACGGAATCTCGTCCGCGACCGCGGTGTAGGTCGAGAGCGACCATTCCTCGGTGAGGGTGAGAGCGTCCGAGTTCGAGAGGCGAAGTGCCGCGCTCTGGTACTGGCGGAGAGCCTGCGAGTTCACGAACGCGCACTCGTCGTCGGCGAGGACGGTGTCCACAACGACGTTGATACCGGCGAGGTTGCCCGAGATGCCGGGGACGTTAATCGATCCGCCGACGTTCTGACCGCCACCGACGACCGCCATAATCGGGCGTCCGTCCGAACCGATAAGTGCCGCGAGGTCCTTAAAGACACCGGGCGAAACGAGGAGTGCTTCGACCTGCAGACCGAGAGCGGCGAATTTTGCCGAGGCGTCGACCGCCGCGCCAATCCAATCGCCAATCGTTGCACCCGTGGCGGGGACGACGACCGTGTTCGTTGCCGTGACCTGTGCGGCGTGAACCGAGAGGTAGGTGGCGCGGAGCGAGTCGTTCAGAGCCTTACCGAGAGCGAGAGCCTGACCGCGGAAGTGAGCGTCCAAGAACGGGACGGTGGCGCGGGTTGCCGCCTGACGCGACATTGTGATACCCGAACCAATCGTGTCGATTTCGACCGAGTCGGTGTCCATTTCGATCGCGTAAATACCGAGGGCTTCACCCTCGCCACCCTGCGACGCGGTTCCGTCGGTGATTGCCGAAATCTTGGCGTAGGTAATCGACATTCCCGTAGCCGGGGTGACACCCGACGAGAAAACTCGTCCGAGCGGTGAGGCGTCGGCGACGAGGTTCTCGAGGTAACGGTCCACGGGGGTAACGACGGCGTCCGCCGTGGTGCTACCCGTGTAAACGCGAACGGCGAGGTCGTTTCCCTCGGCGAGGTCACGGACGAAGTGTCCGACGGATCGGAACGAGTCGCCCGCGGGCGTCGGGTCCGTGTTTTCGAGCTCGGAAACCTTGCGCTCGAGGTGCGCGAGGTTATCCGCGAGTTCCCGAACCTCTGCGGCGTCGGGAACAACGGTGGCGTTTTCTGCCATGTTTGTTTCTCCTTGTGAGTTGTCCGGGGCGGAATCGCCGTCGGTTTCGTCCGAGGCGGGGGTCCCGTTCTCGGAATTCTGTTCGTTGCGGACCGCGGTAATGTCCGCCGTCGAGTACCACGGGAAAACGACCGCGCTAACCTCACGTACGAGGGCGTCGGTGACGCGGCGAATCCCGTTCACCATTTCGTAATCGCGGAGTTGGAATCCGACCGAGAATTTATCGATAACGCCGTCCCGGAGCATGGTCATTACGTCGTTACCGAGCGACGTTTCGGACACGCGGGCGGTGATTTCGTAACCCGCCTCGGTGTGGCGACCCTCGGTAATGAGTCCGATAGGTTCCTCGTGTTGCCAGAAAAGTTTTGCTCCGGGTTCGAGGGTTACGGCGTCGCGGGCGAATACCTCGCCGTGTGCCTCCACCTCGTAGGGGACGGCGATACCCGACACGGTGCGCGTTGCGGCGTCACGGATCGAGAGAGCCATTTCGGAGCGGATTTCGATATTATCCATTGTTTGCGGTTCCCGTCATTTCGTCGCCACCGAGGTTCTCAATTCGGCGAACCTCGTCCGCCGTCATGAACCCGGAGCGAATTGCGATTTCGTGCGCTTGATAGCGCGAGAGAGTGTCGGTTCGGAGAATCGAATCGAAATTAAAACGGGCGTCCACGCCTCGGGGAAGAAGTGAAGAGAACGCCGCTTCGATTTCGGTCGTGTAAACCTGTAGGGTTCCGCGGATAAACGCGAGTGCCTCGGACTCGAGGTTCGTGTACGTGAGCGAGGATCCCGAGCCCTGATTGGCGAGGAGGTAGTTTGCGGGAATACCGAACAACGAGGCGACGGTCGAGCGGGACCATTCTTGCGCTTCGATAAACATGGAGTCGCGGGGCGAGAGATATTGGGGAATATACGAGAGTGAGTTCCCGAGAATAACGACACCGTTTTTAGCCCCTGCGGACGCGTTCCACGCTTCTTTATACGCCGCCGCTTGTTCCGCGGTTAAGTGTTGGTCGGTTTTGAGAATTCCCGACGGGATACCCATGGACCAATAGTTCGAGGCATAGTCCCGAGTGTCCCGAGCGTTGAGAAGTTCGGGTTGTGCCGCCTGAATAGGTCCGAGCCCGTAGTGATTTCCGGGGACCCTAAGTAGTGAGAGTTGGGTAATGTCGTTGAGTCCGTAGCGTTGAGTCCCGCGGTAGATGTACCCGAGTTTCTCGCCCGAGTCGGACACGTCGATAATCATGTCCATAGGGTTCAGAGTTTCGAGGCGGATCGTTTCCCCGCGACCGTTACGCGAAACGAGAATGTACGCGTTACCCGATAGAACGAGTGAGAGAGTAAGTTGCTCGAAAAATCCCGGGCGGTGGATTGTCGTGGACGGGTTACGAACCCACAACGGCGACGGAACCTCTACGTCGTCGCGAAACGTTTTAAGCGATAACGCTTTTACGTGGGTAGCGATAATTTGCGCCGACCGGAAAACCGACGAAAGGGAGAGCGCGTCCGCGGTAGTTACCCCACTAGACGCCGAACGAGGAGGCGGAACGATTGAGGAGGTACGGATCTCGAGCGCGCTCTGGTAGTCGCGCATTAAGTCCGTGGACGGCGCGTTAGTGAGGAAATCGAAAAATCCCATTACCTAATGGTAACACGATAATTTTATTATGTCAGATTAAATTGGGTGGAGGTGTCGGGAGTCGAACCCGAGTCCGCCGCCGTTCGCGTGAGCGTTCTACGACGTCGAGAAACCGTTACACCCCCTAAATTGTGGCGGGGTCCTTAGTTGGAATACCCGCCTCGCGGTAAATTGCGCGTGCGTCCGGGTCGTCGTCGATCGCGAGCTCGGCGTCGTTGTAACGTAACGCGTTCTCTTGTTTCCACCGTAGAGTTTGGTCGGCGCGGTACGGGTTCATTAATAGGCGATCGTAACTAACCCCGGCGTTAGACAACGCTTCGATAGTTGCGGCGCGTTGAGCCACTACGCGACCCGTGACGATATACACCTCGGCGGTGAACGACATTACGTAATCGATTACGGGTTTAATCGGTTGGACGCCGTTCGCCAGTAGCGTCCCGTCGATATCAACAATTACTGGCACGACTCGCACCCGAGGAGGTCCATAGGATCCACGGGGACCGTGTAGCCGTCGGTAATTTCTTTATCCATGTTTCTCCCTCGCTAGAAACGTCTAGTATATCTGAAGTTCTTGAGGGTTGATATTGCTACACGCGGTAACGCCGATAACGGTCGCTATAACCGCGTCGATTTCCATGGACGAATCTTTACGCGTGATTTTCCAACCGTCCCCAGCGGATTTAGTTTTCGTCCGTTGGAGTTGTGCTTGTATTAGAAACTCGCCCGCGTGACTAATGCGACGCGATTTTACCAACTCGTAGAAGTACGACGAACCGCTAATGATGTCCTGATAGCCCGAGAGTTTCACGGGGAACCCTCGTCCTTGTAGTTCCGTACCGAAATCGCGTAACGATTGCGAATCGACGACGAACGCGGCGGGACCCCATTTCGATAGTTGGGTACATTCGTCCAACAATTTCGCGACCGTCGGTTTCTTTATCGATCTAACGAGTTCGGTGTGAATTACTCCGGCGTCGTCCTTACCGCAAACAACGATAGAGGCGAATCCCCAATCCACCGATTTATCGATAGCGAATACGAGTGATTTAGCGTCCCGCGGGAATTCTGAACCAAACGGACGTTGGCACTTTTTCCAATCCTCGGCGGGGATAAACTCCGACACCGACGCGGTGAATCGGTTTAGGCGGTAACGGATAACGTCACGAATAGGCATGGCTCGAACGTCGGTTAATAGGTTCGACTCGTCGATATGTCCCTCGGCGAGTGACGGGTTAGCCTCACGTAAGAGTTTCAGTAGTTCGTCGTCGTCGTCCGGGACGTCGGTCGAGGACGCTTCCCAACAACAGAACCCGAACCGCGTTTTAGGATCCGTAAGCGACTCCATGCCACGTTCATAGAGTCCCTTTAAGAGTTCGGAGTTCTCGTCGCCCGCCGTAGTAATGGACAACAGAATCGCCGAATCTCGAGCCCCGAGTCCCGCCTGTAAACTTGCGTACACCTCTGGCGAACCGAGGTGGGTTTCGTCCACGATTGCGGTCGCGAGGTCGAGCCCCTGAATAATGCCGGGTTTGTTTGCTCGGAGTTCGTAGATGTTCCCTTTACGGGTTGCGATACCTCGGGTGTCCGTCATTTTTCTCATACGGCGCGATAGGGCGGGGTTCGCTTGGATAATTTTCAGAACCCGCGAGTGAACGAGTCGAGCTTGTTCCGCGGTCGAGGCTACCCCGATTGTGTAGGTTCCCGACGACGGGGCGTTACCCGCGTCACGCCACAATAGGTTAGCGATTGTTGCCGCCGCGATTAACTCCGTTTTCCCGACCTGCCTTGAAACGCTTACGGCGTACTCTCGAAATCTAAGCGTCCCCGCTTTAGGGTGTCCCTCGGGGTATAACTCAAACATTCTGCGCAATAGTTCTTTTTGCCATTCGTGAAACCGGAACCCCGGAATAGCGACCGACCACGACACTTCGAGCACCGCCATTAGATTTTCGTCTATGGCGGACGGGTAATCCTCCGAGAGCGGCGGAGTTACGTAGGTCGGATTAAACACGTTAGCGAGTTAATAGTTTTTCGAGCGGATCGTGAAATTCGACGTCGCCCGGTTTCAGATTAACTAGGAATCGGTACATGAGTCCCGCCTGACTAATGAGAGCGGGCGTAAAATCGTCGTCGAGTTTCTGACACGCCCGCACCAACATTAGTCCCCCGAGTTTATGTTCCGGTCCGAGCCAATTCGCAGACGCTAAGAATTCTTTTGCGGCGTTCTCCAACATTAGCGAGCCCCAATCCCGAAATATTTCGACCCCGTGCGTGTTTTTCCCTTT
>JACCDP011093945.1_pt1 | contig 17487 bp, 28 predicted proteins | sample 7445841 | NCBI WGS metagenome assembly JACCDP01 (sample SAMN15323441, study PRJNA562643) | freshwater metagenome | isolation source: river surface water | place: USA:Blue River Watershed | collected 2017-08-17 | reverse complement strand
CAATTAGAATTGGTAACTAACCATTGATATAATAAAGAACTATTATTATGTTTAACTAATAAAGGAAATAAACTAAATACAATATAATTATGAGCCTATTAAAAACTATCAAAAATGATTTTGCGCAAGTTCAAGATGATATGACAATTGAAGAATTCTTGAAGCTTTGTAAAAAAGATAAAACGATTTATGCGTCACCTGCTGAACGAATGTTAAAGGCGATTGGTGAACCTGAAATTGTTGACACAAAACACGATGAGCGTTTGAGTAGAATCCATTCAAATAAGATTATTAAACGTTATCCTGCGTTTAGTGAATTTTATGGTATGGAAGATACCATTGAACAAATTGTATCGTTTTTTAAACATGCGGCGCAAGGACTTGAGGAGAAGAAACAAATCCTTTATCTATTGGGTCCTGTTGGTGGTGGTAAATCATCATTGGCTGAGCGACTAAAACAATTAATGGAACAAAATTATATTTATGTTTTGGTTGCAAACGGTGAGGTATCACCTGTTTGGGAGAATCCATTGGGTTTATTCTCGGCTTATCGTTCAGAATTGGAGAAGGAATATGGGATTCAAAAAATGTATGTCCCTTCTTGTCCTTCACCTTGGGCAACCAAAAGATTGGAAGAATTTGGTGGTGACGTGACTAAATTTAGTGTTAGGAAATTAAAAATGTCAATTGCTTCACAAATTGGTGTTGCAAAAACTGAACCTGGCGACGAGAACAACCAAGATATTTCAGCACTTGTTGGTAAGGTTGATATTCGTAAATTGGCGGAATTCCCACAAAATGATGCTGATGCATATAATTATTCGGGGGCATTATGTAGAGCAAATCAAGGGTTAATGGAATTTGTTGAAATGTTTAAAGCACCGATTAAGGTTCTTCACCCGTTATTAACGGCAACACAAGAAGGTAACTTTAATGGGACTGAAAGTTTACCGGCAATCCCATTCCAAGGTATTATTTTGGCACACTCAAATGAGTCTGAATGGGAATCATTCTCAAATGATAAAAAGAACGAAGCGTTCTTGGATCGTGTTTATATTGTAAGAGTACCATATTGTTTAAGGGTTGATGAAGAAGTTGAAATCTATAAAAAATTATTAAAAAATTCATCTTTATCTGATGCTCCTTGTGCACCACAAACATTGGAATTGTTATCACAATTTTGTGTAATGACACGTATTAAAAAACCTGAGAATTCCTTGATGTACTCAAAAATGAGGGTTTATAATGGTGAAAATTTAAAAGAGGTGGATCCAAAAGCAAAATCACTTCAAGAATATAAAGACGATGCTGGTGTAACTGAAGGTATGAATGGAATATCAACACGTTTTGCTTTCAAGGTATTATCTAAAGTGTTTAACCACGATTCTGAAGAAGTTGCAGCAAACCCTGTACATTTATTTTATGTGTTGGAACAAGAAATTATTAAGGCTCAGTTACCAAAAGAGGTTGAACAATTTTATTTAAATCTTTTAAAATCAACATTGGGACATAAATATTCTGATTTTATTGGTGATGAAATTCAAAAAGCATATGTTGATTCATATCAAGAATATGGACAAAATTTATTTGAAAGATATATTACATATGCTGATCATTGGTGTCAAGATAATGACTTTAGGGATCCGGAAACGGGACAACAATTTGATAGAAGTGCATTGAATGATGAGCTTGAGAAGATTGAGAAACCGGCTGGTATTGCTAATCCAAAAGATTTTAGAAATGACTTGGTTCAATTTTATTTGAGACATAAAGCTAAGAATGGTGAATCACCGAAGTGGGATTCATATGAGAAGATTAAAAATGTAATTGAGAAACGAATATTCTCTAAAACTGAAGATTTGATTCCTGTTATATCATTCTCCACTAAAACATCAAAAGATGATGAGAAGAAACATTCTGACTTTATTGAACGTATGAAAGAACGTGGTTACACTAACAAACAAATTAAATTATTAACTGACTGGTATTTAAGAGTTAGAAAATCCAATTAATATGGGAATTAATATTATTGATAGAAGAAATAATCCTAAAGGTAAGTCGTCTGAGAATCGTCAGCGACTTATCAAAAGGGTTGAAGATCAAATTAAAAAAGCTTTACCTGACATTATTAAAAATACAAATGTAAAGGATTTAACTTCTTCTGATAAGGGTGTTAAAATCCCAGTTAAAGGTGTTAATGAACCGCAGTTTGGTTATGATCATGAATCAGGAAATAAACGTCAAGTAAATCCCGGTAATAAAGAATATAGCCCTGGTGATAGAATTAAAAAACCACAAGGGGGTAATGGTAAGGGTAAAGGTAATAAAGGTTCAAATGATCCGACAATAGGTGAAGATGATTTTACTATCACAATTTCAAAGGATGAATTTATGGAGTTCTTCTTCAATGATCTTGAACTTCCTGATATGGTTAAAAAACATTTGAATTCAATTGTTAACTTCAAACAAAAACGTGCTGGTTATACTAATGCTGGATCACCTAATAGGTTAAATGTTGTAAAATCATTTAAAAATTCCTTAACAAGGAAGATGGCTTCAGGTTTATATTATGATAAGAAGATAAAAGAACTTCAAAATAAATTGGATAATGAAGATTTAAGTGATGATGAAATTGCTGAAATTTTAAAAGAAATAGATAAACTAAAAAAAATGAAGTTAACCATTTCTTTTATGGAAGAAGTGGATTTGCAATATAATAATTTTGAGAAGGTTGCGGTTCCAACAACATCTGCGGTTATGTTTTGTATAATGGACATATCGGGTTCTATGGGGGAGAAGGAGAAGGACATAGCAAAACGATTTTTTATGTTATTATATATGTTTTTATCAAAACAATATGAAAATATTGAAATCGTATTTATTAGACACCACACGGTAGCAAAAGAGGTATCTGAAGATGAATTTTTTAATTCAAGAGAAACGGGTGGAACTATTGTATTTGATGCATTGGCACTTATGGATAAAATTATTAAAGAGCGTTATTCTAAGGATTGGAATATTTATGCAGCACAAGCGTCTGATGGTGATGTATGGGATCAAACCGACGCGTTAGAATGTGGTGAAATATTAAAAAAGAACTTACTTGATAAAATCCAATATATGATTTATATTGAAATAGCAAGACGTGGTGATGGTGATTTATGGCAGACATATAAAAAGATAGCCAATGAACATAAGAACTTTAGAATTGGTAAGATTGGTGAAGTGAATCAAATATGGGAAGTATTTAGGGACTTCTTTAAAAAAAATGTAACGAATGAATAATTTTTACATATATTGTTATATGGATCCAAGAAAGTTTGGTGAATATGTCTATGATGATATCGTCTTGGAATATGAACCATTTTATATCGGTAAAGGTAAAGGTAAAAGAATTGATTCACATTTAACTTCATATGAATTGACAAATCAAAAACGTATAAAGTGTAATACGTTAAAAAATTTAAAAATTAAAAGTATAATGTCTGATAATTTAATTCCTTTACGAATTAAACTTTTTGAAAATTTAACTAACGATGATGCTTCTTTATATGAACGTAATATTATTTTAAAAATTGGTAAAATAATATCAAAAACCGGACCTTTATGTAACATTACTGATGGGGGTGATGGTGGTGATAATATGAAATTTTTAAATCCTGATAAAAAAAAAGAAATTTATGATAGATTATCTAAATTATTTAAAGGTCAACCATATAAGGGACCTGAAAAGGGTCAAATAATTTATCAGTATGATTTAGATGGAAATTATATTACTGAATGGAGATCAATTTCTAAAGCTAGTCGGGAATTAGGTATACATAAACATATGATAATACAAAATTTAAAAAACAACCAATATAAAAGTGCTGGTGGTTTTATGTTTAGTACAAATAAACGAGATAAAATTGAACCCATTAAAAAAAATTTAGTTGAAGTTATACAATATGATATGGATGGTAACTTTATAAAAAAATGGGATTCAATGAAAGAAGCGTCTGACACTTTAAATATTAATATAAGTGGTATATCTTTAACTTGTAGTGGGAAATATAAATATAGTGGAGGTTTTAAATGGACATATAATAATTGATATAAAATGAATAAGGAAGAAATAAAAAAGTTATTTTCAAAGTCTGAATGGAATGTAGATACGATTGAAGTATTTTCAGAAATAATTGATAGATTATCCGTTGAACATTTAAACTTGGATGTGTACCCGAATCAATTTGAAATAGTTTCATCAGAACAATTATTGGATGCATATTCATTAATTGGGCTTCCAATATCATATAATCACTGGAAGTTTGGGAAGGATTATGTTATTAATTCTAATAATTATAAAAAAGGAAGGATGGGGTTATCGTATGAAATGGTAATTAATTCAAATCCTTGTATTTCATATAATTTAGAAGATAATGACACCTGTCTGATGTTATTGGTTTATGCTCATGTTCAGGGTCATAACCATTTCTTTAAGAATAATTATTTATTTAAACAATGGACACATGCTGATTCCATAATTGATTATATGGATTTTGCAAGGAAGTTTGTTAAGAAATGTGAGGAGAAATATGGTTATGATGAAGTTGAATCATTATTGGATTCGTGTCACGTATTAATGAATTATGGTGTTGATAAATATAAAAAACCGAGCAAGTTATCAGCATCCGAGGAAGCGGAAAGATTAAAGAAGAAGATTGAAGATGATCGTATATTGGTTGATGATATATGGAGAACATTACCGACAGATGAACCGGCAAAAAAACGTATTAAAAGATTTCCCGAACAACCGGAGGAGAATATACTTTATTTTATTGAAAAGAACTCACCAAACTTAAAAACTTGGGAACGTGAATTGGTTAGGATTGTTAGAAAGACCGCACAATATTTCTATCCACAAGCACAAACTAAAACAATAAATGAAGGAACCGCAACATTTACCCACTTTGAGATCATTAATAAGATGTACGAAGAAGGGTATTTGGATGAGGGATTTATGACTGAATTTTATCACCACCATTCAAATGTGATATACCAACCAGAATTTGATTCAAAGTATTATTCTGGTTTGAATCCATACACATTAGGGTTCAATATATTCAAGGACATTAAAAGGATGTCCCTTGAACCAACAGAGGAAGATTATAGATGGTTCCCCGACATTGCAGGTAAGGGTAATTGGAAGGAACAATTTTTATATATTGTTGAGAACTTTAGGGATGAATCATTTGTATTACAATACTTATCACCAAAAGTTATTCGTGATATGAAGTTATTTGAAGTACGTGATGATTATGATGATGATCATTATGAAATAAATGCGATACATAATGATGAGGGTTATAAAAGTATAAGAAGGGCTTTATCAGAGAATTATAATAGAAGTAGATATGTCCCTGACATTCAGGTATTTGATGTTGATATTTATGGTGACAGAACATTAACATTGGATTATACACCAATTAATGGTAAAGAATTAAGCATGGATAAAATTGATGACATTGTGGATCACATTCATTATTTATGGGGATTCCCAATTAAAATAATTCAGGGTGGTGACATGGATTATGTAATATATTAGTAAGGTGAAATTATTTTTATTATCATTGGGTTTGTTGATTTTGGCACATACGTTAACGTTCTTCCAAATGCAAGCCCAATTTGTATCTGAATGGGCGAAGAACAACCCAATTATTGTTGCGTTATTTGGGTTTCCTATTGGTTATTTGTTTATATTATTTACAAAATATTGTGCTGGTTATTTTAATGGTGAAATATGGCCTGGACGTATTATTGGATTTGCCATAGGTACAATTGTTTTTGCTTCACTTTCGTATTTTTTATTTAACGAATCATTTAGTTTAAAAACAATTATTTGTATTTCATTATCTATTTTAATATTACTAATACAATTATTTTGGAAATAACTTTACAAAATAATATTTGGCAGATTAAAAAAAAATAGTATCTTTGTATTGTTAAGGTAATTAACGATTGAGTTTTTACAGAAATGTAAAAAACACGGAGGTATCAACGGTTTAGATACCTGGCAAAAACAGCCACCCATCTAGTGTATGGGTTTAAAGTTTAAAAAAAGGGGGGTTAAATATCCCCTTTTAATTTTACTAACACAATTATTTTGGAAATAACTTTACAAAATAATTAAATATGTGTATATTTATATATGTGGGTAGCTCAGGGGGTAGAGCAAAGGTAACGTAAAGTTCCTCGTGCCGTGGGTTCGAATCCCACCCCATTTTTTTAGAGGGGTGCTAGAGTGGTCGATTAGGTCAGACTTGAAATCTGATGAACTCGCAAGGGTTCCGTGGGTTCGAATCCCACTCCCTCTACTGAATTTTAAAAATTTTAATATGAAGAATTTACTAAAAGGTTTGGTTTGTTATGTATTAACAATCATTGTTTTGATAGTAGGTTTAGCGTTATTCAACGTGTTTATTATTGGTGATATCACCATCTTTAAATTTTTTATGGGTATGGTTGGATTTTTTATACTTATTAGACCGGCTTATAATGAATGGTTTGAAAGGTTTAAAAAATTATTCAAATTTGAGGATTAAAAAATTGTTTATTAAAAAAAATGATGTATCTTTGTAATGAATCAAAAACGAAGGTATTATGTCAACTATCAACGAACAAGTAACGAATTACAAAGGTAATAACAATTTCATCCTTAAAATGCAGGATGTTATTAAAAAGTATGGTAGATTAACTGAAAAGCAAAAAGGTGCGGTGTCTAAGATTTTTATGTCAGTTAATGAAGTGAAGAAGATTGAAATGACACCTGAACTTAAAAAAATCGCAGAATATGTTGGTAAAAATTCTTTTGTATTGGATATCCAGTCAAAGTTAAAAGAATTTGGTAAGTTATCTGTTAAACAAGAGGAGGCAGCAATTAATCAGATTCAAAAGGAGGAAGATAGATCAAAGACAATTAATTTAAACATACCTGTTGAGGGTGATACTATTAAGGTTGGTAGAAAGATTGGTGAACAATTAAAAACCACATATAACTTAAATTTTAACCCAATCCTTTTGGATGTTAAAAAAGTTATTTCAATGTCACCAAAAGCTGTTAAGTTTTTGGTAAAATTAACCATCAAACGAGGTAAAGTTTGTACTTGTTGTATGAAAACGTTAACTGATGAATTTTCAATGTTAACGGGTTTGGGTAAGATATGTGCAACTAAAATTGGTGTACCTTACATTACTGATTCATCACAAGCTGAAACGTTCAGACTTGAATATTTAAAACGAGTGGAAGAAATTGGTGAAATGGAGGTTTGGGTTCCAAAATCACAAATAAAAGTGTGGGAGGGTACTGGTGATATGTTATTATCAATCGTATAAAAATGGGGGGTCAGTGACCCCCATTTTTTATTGTTGTATATCTGTTGATTCTAATAGGGTATAACTAAATGAGTTTCCGTGTATTTTTGCTGCTCTTTTACAAATCTTCATAAAAACGTCAAAATCTTTCACACGTTTAAACACCTGACATCCGTGTGACCATCCATCCACCCAGGTTGAGTCTTGTCCAGCTTTATGAATATTGATTCCAAACATTCCGGTATCTGTTACACGTTCTTCAAAAACTAGATCTTTATTTGAATCCCTGTATACGGTTACATTACCATTACGTTGACAAAGTGCTTCATATTTACCTTGGTGTTTATCTACCTTCCAAACACTTCTATATTGTCCCGGTACAAGTCTTGCAACACCTTTTTTGTTCTCAAATTGTTGTACACCTTTTTTACCTGGATCTGTTGTTGCTAACCAACTATAGAATTGCCAAGCCCCTGTTTCATCTTTAAATGATATGGTTAACACATCATCAAAGACATTTGTTACTTTATCAGCTATTGATGGATTGTTGTTTCTAACACCAACGATATTAACATCATAACCTTTATTTGATTTGTCATCAAACCAGACATAACCTTTTGCTTTTACAGCATCTTCAATTTGTTTTTGTGTAAAGTTCATAATTTTTATTTTATAAATATTTATCAGTATAAAAAATAGATAATTATGTTATTAAAATTGGGAAGTAAGGGCGACGATGTTAAAAAGTTGCAAACAAAATTGGGTTTAAATGCTGATGGTGATTTTGGTCCGGCTACAGATAAGGCGGTTAAGTCTTGGCAAGCAAAAAATGGTTTAACTGCTGATGGTATTGTTGGTGATAAAACATGGGCTAAAATGTTTGAGGTTATAACAAAGGTGGAACAACCAATTAAGGAAGTTGTTGGGTTGAATATCCATAAACTAAAAGGTGTGATTCCTGATGAAGTTATTTTGCAAATACCTGATACAGCAAAGAAGTTTAATATCACAACCAATTTAAGGTTGGCTCACTTTTTATCACAATGTTCACATGAATCGGGTGGGTTTAAATCAATACGGGAGAATTTAAATTATTCTGAGGAATTGTTATTAAAAACATTTAAAAGTGATTTTGATGTGAACAAAGATAAGGTTATATCTGAAATTGAGAGTAGAAGGGCAAAGTTAATTGCACGTAAACCTGAAGAAATTGGGAATTTTGTATATGCAAATCAAAATGGTAATGGTAATGAAGCATCTGGTGATGGGTGGAATTTTAGAGGTCGTGGTTATATTCAATTAACGGGTAGATCAAACTATAAAAAATTCTCCGATTTTATTGGTGAAGATTGTATATCAAATCCTGATTTGGTTGCAACAAAATATCCATTGGCATCTGCCGCTTTCTTTTTTAACAACAATAAGTTATGGGATATTTGTGATGGTGGTTCTGATGAGGAAGATGTTAAAAAACTAACAAAACGTGTGAATGGTGGATTGAATGGTATAGAAGATAGACAAAAAAAGTTTAAAGTGTACTTTAATTTACTTAAATGATATTTATATAATAAACATAAACTAAAAAAAACAACAAAATGAAGTTAAAAAGAGAACAAGTGTTGGGTGTAATACGTCACACATTAACCTTTATTGGTGGTGTGGTAATATCTAAAGGTATTGCAACAGATGCTACAGTGACTGAAGTTATTGGTGCTGTTATGACATTAATCGGTGCTATTTGGTCGGTAATAGAGAAGAACAAATAATTTAAATAAAGCCTTCATAAAAAAATATGGAGGCTTTTAACATTTTTTAATATTTATAATTAATATGGATAATCTTACAAGTATAATTATAGCGTTTATTACAGGTATTTTGGGTCCTGTTGTGATTTTAACAGTTAAAAACTATTTAGATAAAAATAAAAAGAAACCTGATATGGTTCGTGAAACTTTAAAAGTGTCTGAATTGGTTAATCAAAAAATAGAAGATATACGTGAGGAATATCATGCTGATAGAGTGTGGGTAACACAATTCCATAACGGGGGTAACTTCTACCCAACTGGAAAGTCAATGGCTAAATTTTCTGTAATTTATGAAGTGGTAAACCTTGGTGTGAATTCAATTCAAAGTAACTTCCACAATATCCCAGTTAATTTATTTTCAAAATCAATTAACGAATTATTAAAACATGATGTCATCAAAATATATGATTATAAAGATGATGAAGTTGCGACTTTTGGTTTAAAATATGCGGCAGAGGAATCAAATAGTAAATCAAGTTATTTATTTGCAATAAAAACAATTGAAGATAAATTTATTGGTGTGTTAGGTGTTGATTTTACTAAAAAAAGAACTAGACTTAATGATGAAGATTTAAATCACCTAATGGTTGACGCAACTTCACTTGGTGGTGTATTAATGACACATTTAGAGAAATGATAAAAAAACCATATATCAAAGAAATAATCAGTTCCATTCAAAAAAATATATTATTGGAACGTAAGACTGATCAAATTTCTTTAGAACTTTCAAGAAATGTAATTCAAGCGTTTAAAAAAGGTGAACCACTTTTTATTGAAGGTTTATATCTTGAACGTGGTGATGAATATGCGACTTTTGACTTTACCTGTAAATTTGAAGAAGATGAATCTTTAGAAGAACCATATTCAATAAGTGCCTATGCCGATATGGAGGATATATCACTAACAATAACATTTAATCCAAATGAATTTCCTAAAAGTATGAATGATTTAGTTTCTGAAGTAAAAGAAACTATTGAGCATGAATTGGAGCATGTAGAACAACAAAACTTTGAGGATATGTATGTTTATAATAATATAGATAGTACAGATTATTTTAAGTATTTAATATCCCCAGTTGAAATACCGGCATATGTTAGGGGTTTAATTAAAAGGGCTAAAACAAAAAAGGTTTCTTTAGATTCTGCTATGGAACAATGGGCGGACGAGAACAAAAAAATGTTTAATGATTTTAAGCATGAATGGCCTGTTGTTAAAAATCAATGGATGGATTATGCTGGTAGAATGGTAAAAAAACAAAAAATCAAAAAATTTTATTAATAGGTTTGTTTTACTAATATTTTTTACTACTTTTGTATAAAAGTATTAGTATGTCAAAATTAGAAAGGTTTATTAAACGAATCATCAAACGTTTAAAAGTAAAAATCTATAAGTGGGAACGTGGGTCTAAATGGTTTAAGACCACAGAAGAAGTGACTGGTTATGAGAAGATATCTTGTGCTATAGTCAGAAAGATGATTAATCATGTGGATTCAAAGTTTACGATAGCGCCGTTATCAGGTAAACGATATATCATCAATAAATCATTGGATATTTTTGTGATTATGGAAGATAACAAGGTTGAAATAACCAATCACGTTTATCATTATGTAATTTATTTGGGTGATAGGGATATTAGTAAGTTACAGGGACATTTTGATAGGAAGGTCGAAGGACAACGACTTGAATATGAAGAACAAATAAAATCACAAATAACAAATACATTACATAAGATTTATGACAAAATCACAAAAAAACGTTCTGGCTATTCAAACTTCTAAAATAAATGGGGTTATATGTGAAATATTTGTTTCACCACTTGACTTTTTGATGATAAAATTGGATAATTTAGACGGAACATATACAACTTATAATCTTGGGAAATATGATCCAAAAAATAATATATTTACAAACGAATTAAACAAAAAATTATGACAGAGAAAGAACTAGTATCGTTAGGGTTTACAAAAGAGTACATTGATTCCTATGAGGGTGATGATGAGTATTACTATACGTTAGACATTGTAAATGGTTTAACTTTAATAACACAGACAAATAAAGAAACCACAGGTAATAAATGGTGTGTTGATTTTTTTGATACCGATCCATATGTAAGATTCACCAATTTTTTTGAACTACAGGGGTTAATAAACACGTTAACTAAACATATTGTAAAAAATGACAAGTAAAAAAGAAGAATATGAGCGATTGTTGAATGAACATAGAATCATAACTAATCAGATATCAGATATAAAAGCCGATAGTTTTGACTTAAACGATGAACAAAAACAAAAAATAAGATTTTTGGAGTTAAAATTAATTGGAATAATGGAACAAATGAAACGATTATTTTAATATGAAACAGATACCAAAATATGATCCATATACGGGTGAATTAAATCCATATTATGAGGAATTAACAGGACAAAAAAACCCTTATGAAATACAACAAAACTACCAACCGACATTTATTAATTTAGATAAGTTAATTGGTAAGGTGTTTAAATATGATAGTAAATACGGGGTCTCAAATTGGGTGGATATTGTTGAAGATATCACGATAAAAGAAGTTTATAATAATGAAGATAACACATATAGATTACAGGTATGTGTAGTATCATCAAAGAGTAAACATAACTATGAATTGGATCATTGTATCTTTTTAAAATGATGAATAATTACCAAATAAAAAAATGGATTGATGGTGTTATAAACTCTTGTAATACGTGGGATCAAATATCAGTTGCTGAGCGATTGGTTTATAATTTTAAAAACCAATTAATTAAACAAGATTATGATATTATGTTGCAACAACCCCTATTAAGTAGTTTGGATTATAACATTGAAGTCAAAAAAAGACATTTGGTTGAGGATTGTAAATCTATATTTAATAATTAGTAATGGTTGGTAAGGTTATTATAGAGAATGAAATGATGGTTGTATTATCACCACAAGGGAATCATATATTACAAAAAAACAATGCGTATTATAATGTCGTATTGGATAGGTTATCGTTGGAACTACCTGTTTGGGTTGAATTTAGTAATGATGATGATGTTAAAATATTAACACTTTATGATTATACATTTGGTACACATCTTGAAGGTGTGTCTATAGCTACATCACGTTATGATAAAAACAAATACCCTATGGGTGGTTTTTTACCTGGATATCATATGTTGGTGTGTGGTGATTGTAAGTTAGATTTTGTGGGTGATAAAAAATCAACACAATGTGAGGTATGTGGTATTGAGGATAATTTAACTTACAATAAAAATAAGACACAAGAACAAATAAAAAAGTCACTTGATAGTATGACTGATTATTATAGTAAACTTTTAAAGATTACAAGAGACATTAACTATAGAGGTGCTGTGGATGGTGAATTAAAAAGGATAAGAGAAGAAATAAACATATTAAAAAATAAATTAAAATGAAGAACGATATTGATTCAACAAACTTGGTTTTAAAACTTCAGAAGATGATGTTTGATGATTACCCAAAGATTAAAAAAAATATTAGTCCTTATGGTTTTGATTTTAAACGTTTAAAGAAGTTAATTATTATTATGTCAGCATTATTAATAATGACTGGTTTTGGGATTGGATTGTTGGTTGGTTTGTTATTTTAAGAAACTCTGACATTGGTAACGTCAGAACCATTTAAATCAAACATAATGTAGTTATTAACTTTTTTAACAACCTTTACTTCAGGTAATTGATATTCAACTTCACCTGTTTTTGGGTCAGTTACTTTTGTTGCTTTAACTGGTTCACCATCAAAAGTCCATCCAGTGTCAACTTGTTGTTCTAAAATAATCTCTGAGAATTTTTTACCATTAAATTTCATATATAATAAATAGTTGTTTTTTTAAAAAAATAAGTATATATTTAAAAAAATGATTAAATACATATTCATATTATTTTTTGTTCTATTTTTGTTTAATTGTGATAACAAAAGTATAAATAGAAATATTAAACCAAACACTAATGTGATTAGGCAAACAACACCCGTTAAGTGTATTGTAAAAAAAATATACCCTTCGGTTGTGATTGATGATGAGGTTGGTAATAGATATATGTATGGTACAGAATGTAAAGATGTCATTATTTCAAAAAATAAATATAAAATTAATGATACAATATTAAATTATAATTGTGATAAACATAAGTAGAAATGAGGAATGTTAAGAGTGTTTTTATTATTATGGGTGTGTTGATATTAATGATTTTAACAACATCTAGACCAACTAATCGTGTGATTGCACAAAATCATAAAATTAAGGATTCTGTGGAGGTTAAAAAAGACACCATTAATTTTGTAAGGATACCGAACTTACCAAGTAATTTTGATACAATACCGGGAGGTAATAACTTATATCGTTCAAGTCAACCAAGTTTAAAACAATTGGAAGAAATAATAAAAGCATATAACATCCAAGTTGTTATACGAATGAATGCGAAGGAATCAACCAACGTTACACCAGAACAAGAAATGGAATTGGTTCAGAGTATGGGTAAGAAATATGTATGGTTTAATGCTCATATGGGGTATCAAAAAGGGAAGGGGTATGTTACATCATTGGATAGTATCCAACCTTATCTTAAGGGTGGAAATGCTTTAATACATTGTACACACGGTGCAGATAGAACTGGTTATCAGGTTGCTAAGTATTTACAAGATAATTTAGGTTGGTCAAGAAAGGAACTATGGTATTATACTATTAAATATAATAATTGGGAACGAAACATTAAAAACGGACAAATGGGGTATGTAAAATATATGGAAGCATTTTATCCGTATGATTTATGGAAGAAGGAAATATTTATGTGATATGGGGAGGTTTATACTTTTTATTTTAATGTTGATATCTTTTGTTTGTGCTTCACAGACATGTGTGACGATATCGGATGGTACTTATGGTAATGCTCAAACAACACCACTAACTCCTATGTATGGTTTGTATGATTATAGTTGGTCATCAAGTATATATAATGCTGCTGATATTGGTGCTGCTAAAACCATTTCATCACTAGCATGGTATGTGGATGGGTTCCAATCGGGTTATTCCCAAACCGGACCTTATACATTTAATAACGTTCAAATATATTTTGCATATACTACTTTATCGGGGTGGGCAAGTACTAGTAATGTGTCGGGGGTAAACAGATTAACAGGTATTAATGCTGCTCAAGGTATAACATCGTGGACTAAAGTGTATGATGGTTCAATAACGTTTAATGCAAGTGATGTATATAAGACTATAACATTGACAAGTCCATTTAGTTATAATGGAACATCCAATTTAATAGTACATGTTGATAACAATGATGGTTCATATGCTTCAGGTTATCCAATATTTCATTACACCAATTATAATACCGCAACATCAACAAGGACAATGAAATATGGAGCACAAGATGGTTCTATGGGTCCAACTTCAGGTACTAGGATGTATGCTAGACCTGATATTAAATTTTGTACAACTTCGGCATTACCTGTTGAGTTAATTCATTTTAATCCGTTTTATGATTATGATAAAGTAAAAATAAATTGGTCAACTGCTAGTGAATTTAATAATGATTATTTTACAATTGAACGTTCATATGATGGTGTAAACTATGATACTATAGGTGTGGTTGATGCAATAGGTAATAGTACAACATTAACTAATTATACATTTGAAGATAGAAATATAACAAATACAATACAATATTACAGGTTAAGACAAACGGATGTGGATGGTAAATTTAAAATTACTGATTGGATTTCTGTAAATATTATTTCATTAATTAATGATATGTCCATATATCCCAATCCTTTTAATAAAGACATTAATATAACAATTAATTCAAACTATGATGTTGAACAAATGATAAAAATTATAGATCCGTTGGGTAAGGTTGTTGTGTCTGAATTAAGGTATTTGGAACGTGGAATCAATAATATCAACATACATTTGGATGATATAACTGAGGGTATTTACTTGGTGGATGTTGGTGGTAAAATCTGTAAAATAAGTCACTAATGGATAAAGTTAAACGACTTGAAACTAGACTTATACGATTGATATATGTTGGTTTTGGTTTAATTGTTGGGGTTGTTGGGTTGTTAAATCTTATGGTGTTTAATATTGTTGGTGGATTAATGTTTAAATTATTGATTGTTGGAATGTTATTTGCTGTGACAACTATTTATAGAAGAAGCAAAATTTTAGCAAGATTAATTGTTATTGAAGAAACGATAGACAAATGAAGATATTATTAATAATTGGTACAATGTTGTCTGCTGGTGTTTTATTGGTGTGGTCAATCATTGATGAAATAAAATACAGGAAACGTATAAACAAAAAATAAAAACAATGTGTTATGCGAATGAGTATGTTATCTATGTTTTTGGTAATTCCATTCAGTATAAACTTACATAAACACAAACATCCTGACGTAAAAAATCACCCTATACAACAAAAAGAAATATATCAAGGGGTTGATGTGTCAAAATATCAAGGACAAATAAATTGGGATAAGGTTGATTCAATTGATTTTGTAATTTGTAAAAAGTCTGAAGGGTTAACACTTGAAGATATTATGTATGAATATAATATTAACAACATCAAGTGCTTAAAGGGTGTGTATCATTTTTTTAGGCCTCAATTTAGTGGTATTGAACAAGGTAAGTTATTTTTAAGGGGTTTAGATACTGTCCAATTAGATATTGTTCCTGTGATAGATGTTGAATATACAAAATGGTGGACAAGTTCAACTAAGGAGTTAGGTACTAAACGTTTAAAAGATATGATTGGTTATGTTGAAGATAACTATGGTAAAAGACCAATTATATATACATCCCCAAGATTTTGGAATCAGTATGTCTGTGATGGGATGGATAGTCTTAATTTAAAATTATGGGTTGCTGATTGGAGGGATAACCAAACACCTGAAATACCTTGTGGGTTTAATGAATGGACGATATGGCAAAAAACATCATCAGGTAGTGTTGTGGGTATTGATGGTAGGGTTGACGTAAATATTACAAAAAATATAGATTCAGTTTTGACATATTAAAAAAATATCTTAATTTTATGGTATGAAGATGTTGTTATTCATATCATTTCTTTTATTACATACGATTAATTTTGTTGGTGATGATTTAATTGGTTATTGGATTGATAATCAGGGGGAATTAATCGTTCAATGTTATAAATATTCCAACAATTATTATGGGGTAATAAAGTGGTTTGATAATCCCAATCCTACTAAAATAATATATTCAAAAGAAGGTGTACCAAAAAACAAATGGTTGGGTTATGTTGTTATGAGGAACTTTGTTTTTGTGGATGGTGAATGGGTTGAAGGACATATACACGAAATAAAAAGTGGAAAGATATATGATGCAAAAATTGAAATGACATCAAAAAATGAAATAAAAGTTAGGGGTTACGTATTTGTCCCAATGATAGGGGAGAATATGATTTTTAAACGTTATTTTGGTAAGTTACCAGAACAAAAATAAGATAGTTATGTTAGTTATTGGGTTATGTTTATTATGGTTTGGGTTATTGGTGATTGATAGGATATTCCAGCTTCATTGGAAGGAATATACCATGGGCGTTACAATGCTTGCGTTAGTTATCTGTGTTTCTTGTTTTATTGAACATGCATATATCGCATCTACGATTTTTGCAATTAACACATTATTAGAATATAAAAAATATATAGAGTTATGAGTACATTAAAAGGTGGTGAATTTTTGATTAAAGAAACAAGTTGTGATGATGTTTTTATTCCGGAGGAATTTAATGAAGAACAACTTATGATTGCACAAATGTGTAAGGACTTCATTGAACAAGAAATAAATCCAAATTTGGATAGAATTGATTCAATGGAAGATGGTTTGATGTCAATGTTATTGGATAAGGCAGGTGAACTGGGGTTGTTATCTATGTCTATACCTGAAGATTTGGGTGGTATGGGTTCTGATTTTGTAACATCTATGATTACAACTGAAGGTACAGGTGCTGGACATTCATTTGCTGTCGCGTTATCAGCACATAATGGTATTGGAACGTTACCGATACTTTATTTTGGTAATGACGTACAAAAAAATAAATACATCCCAAAACTTGCGACGGGTGAGTTAAAGGCTTGTTATTGTTTAACAGAACCAAATGCTGGTTCAGATGCCAATAGCGGTAAAACAACTGCAAAATTATCAAAAGATAAAAAACATTATGTTATCAATGGACAAAAGATGTGGATAACAAATTCCGGTTTTGCTGATATTTTTGTGGTTTTTGCTAAAATTGATAATGATAAGAACTTATCTGCATTTATTG
>JACCDP010588179.1_pt1 | contig 17490 bp, 25 predicted proteins | sample 7445841 | NCBI WGS metagenome assembly JACCDP01 (sample SAMN15323441, study PRJNA562643) | freshwater metagenome | isolation source: river surface water | place: USA:Blue River Watershed | collected 2017-08-17 | reverse complement strand
CTTCGTAAGAGAAATAAAAAAAAGAATATTTATAACCAATGGCATATATCATAAAAAATACTTCGGGATTAGTTAATACAAGATTGACTGATGTGGGAAGAAGAAACATCTCACAAGGTAATTTCAATATATCCTATTTTCAAATCGGGGATAGTGAAGTAAATTACAGTGCGGTTCCGAATTATAATCAAGTGAACAATAATATCTTGATGCCAGCATTTAATGCTCAAAACGACACAGGATTTCCTGAATCCAACAAACAGAATATCAAATATCCATATTACGTTAGTGGAGGACAAGGTAGCACTTATGGTATTCCATTTATGGATAGTGTTGTAGATGAGGTTTATAATTCAGCAGGTCCTAAAGGATTTTTTACAGGTAACACACTTAATGGATGGACAGCCCAAACTAATTCTGCATACACGATAACATCTAACTATTTTGTTGAAATTACATCATTGACAGGTCAAACTACTTTGGACATAGTTCTTGACCCTGTTATATGTGCAACAACTACTGGAACACCATCAATTAACGATTTCGTTACAATAATTTTAGATGGGATTGGTGGGTGTGGTAATATTAATACAAATCCAATATTGACGTATAAGATTCAATCAATGAATCCTAGTACGGGAACAACAGGAACTACAGGATATACATTAACATTGGACAGAGCGGTTCCTGACTATGGCACAATTGCAACACCAGGAGAACTTGCGAGAGTTCTAATCTATCCTTCAGGGATGACTGTTTTATATGATTTTATAACTCCCGCACCATATTGGCAAACTGACGCATTGAATTTTGAGAGCCCCTGTGATGTTACAAACAGAGAGAATACTTTAATTTGGAATATGAATATACCTTGGAGTGAAAATCCAGCAGGTCTATTGCCAAACACATATGAAGATTATACCGACTATGGTTCCGTAACTTATATTGGAACTAAAGAATATTTGGGATATCAAGAAGCAACAGGTCAAACAGACACAAGTCAAGTATATTATTATAATTCATTTGATGAAAAAGTTATTGTATACCCTAAAGACCAAAAAGCAATTGCTATAATTCATTACACTAATCAAGACATTGATAACGTATATGGAGAAAAGTTTTCAACAGTTCCGTTTGACCCTCAAAATCCAACAGATAGTATTGGATTGGCAAGACACTTCAAGTTGTCTATACCTACATTGATGTGGCACAAGTCTACGGGAAATACAATTGGAGAAACTTTCTTTATTGACCCACCAAATTATGATTTGTGCACACCATATTTCATCAAGTCAACAAGAAATTTAGACATGAATGACCCAGGTATTAGATACTATCATTTATGGGATACAAATCCTGACTCTAATGGAAACTTGAATAGAATAGGTAAGGTGTTCCCTGACCAACAAATTGTTATCATTGATGACGAAGAGGTAATTGCAGCTTTATCATATAAGTCAAACAGAAACTGGACATTACCAGCTCCTAAAGTTGCGACATTAACTCCGAACACTTGTTTTACAAACACTACATCTACAGGTCTACTAACTAATCCTGAAGAAAGACTTTGGGTTACATATAGATTTGGTTCTACTGCCTTTACAGAATCATTACACTGTAACTATTACACAGTTCTCAAAGCACCAAATAGTGTGACGGCTAACACCGTTAACGTATCAGTTAGATTTGGAGATGAGTTTCCTTTCTTGAACGACAACTTTGACTCGAGTAATTTATCAGGATATTGTGCAAACTCAATTCAGTTAATATATCAAATTGTTACAGGAGACACACGACCTGTGTCATCGAATTGGAGAATAAGTGATGTGACTTCAGACATTAGTGCAACAACAGTTAATGGATTTATCACAATGAGTGGTTTAACAGGAACAACATTCCAAATTGACCCTACAATGTATAATTCAGCAACGTATCCATATAATTTAAATAACTACATTGACCTACCAACAAACGCTCAACCTGAAGTGTTAAACTTCGGTGATGAATATTATTTCTATGGTAACATCGAGACTGACATCACAGCAACAATTTATGAGATGAAATATCTTATCAATTTAGGAAGAAATCAATTTACTAACACATCGAACCCAACTTGGACATCAGGAACAACCTCATATGTTACAGAGATTGGTTTATACGATGATAATAAAGATTTGCTTGTAATTTCTAAACTACAATCTCCTGAGTTGAGACAAGGAATCCAACAGTATGTTGTGAAACTTGATTTTTAATTACTGAACTTTACAAATTAAATTATTGATGTAGAATTACGATTAGTGTTCTGACGTAAAATCGTCAAACCATATTTTCTATTATGGCAAACAAAGAATTGAAAGAAGACTCACCCAAGGTTCTTGGGTTAGATATCAGCACCAAAACAATTGGATGGGCTTTATTTGACATTGAGTCAAAAAACCTATTGGAGTTAACTCATATATCACCAAGACCTAAACCAACAACAGATAGTAAGATTGAAGAGTTAATGTTGAAAAGTAATGAGTTCAGAAAAAAACTTCAGTTATATGTTGGATTAGGAATTCAAACAGTTGTAATTGAAGAGCCATTGTTAAACTCAAATAACGTCTACACTGTTGGAACTCTAATGAGATACAACACTTTAATATGTAAAGAAGTGTATGAGGTTTTGGGGGTTATACCTGAGTTCATCTCAACTTATAATTCAAGAAAATTTGCCTTCCCTCATTTAGTTCAAAAGAACGACAGTAATAAGTTTGTTCTTTTCGGCGGGTTCCCAAAAGACATAGATAAAAAAGTTGTTATATGGGAATTGGTTGCAAAAAGAGAACCACAAATTACTTGGCAGTATACCAAGAATAATACACTCAAGAAAGAGAATTATGACCAAACCGATGCTTATTGTGCGGCGTTAGGATTCATGAAATCAAAAGAAATTTGGTAGTTAATTTTTAACTACGTATCTTTGTCTTCTATGGGAAGATATGTCATCAAGAATTCAAATACGTTAGGACTCAAAAAACTGTTGTCCAAATACGGTTCAATATCAATTCAGACCGATAAACTTGAGGGTAGATTGAAAATAGTTGGATATAGAAAATATCTACTTTATGAAGAAATTGATGTAGAATTTTCTGGTAAAATAAAGGCTAGAGTTACTTGGGGTAAACTCGAGTGGATGAACTCATCAATCATTACTGACAAGAATAAAAAAGTCTCAAAAATTAAAGTTAATCGGTTCATAAAAAAGGGTTCCTTAGCTGAAATTAAAAGACAAATGAATTATTTTGGTGTAAAAATCAATGATTATACATTTATTAAAAAATTAAAATGGATTTAAAATGACTATATTAGCATACGTATGGGTTGGGATGATGATACTGACTGCACTGTTTCTCGTGACGGCTGGTATTGTAGAAAAAAACTTTGATGAAACTCACCCTATAAAAAAATGGTGGAGAAGAAACGTAATTGCTCCCGACCCTGAAGATTCAAAATACAAACAACAGGTAGATGACATTCAAGAATAATTTACTATATTTGTAGTATGGTAGATGAAGTTGAAGTATTGGTTGAGTTGTTGTCAGATGTCTTAGGTGCTCCACACCAACACTATGAGTCAAAAGCACAGATATCTTTTGATTGTCCTGTTTGCGCTGCCGAGAAGGGATTGGAAAATGGTGATGGTAAAGGTAACCTTGAAATTAACTACTCACGTCACGTATACAAATGTTGGGCTTGTGGGGAAACACTCGGAACACAGGGACCTTTAGGAAAACTTTTCGACAAGTTTGCCACCAAGAAACAAAAGAAGGTTTATGAATTAATCAAACCCGAAGAACTCAAACAGGAGGAAAAGAAAAAGGTCCGACTAAGACTACCTCAAGGATATACCACATTCAAAGATTCAAACCCAAGATTTATTCCTCACATCGAGGCTTACAATTATCTCAAATCAAGAGGGATTACAGATGAAATTATTGAAAGATTCAAGATAGGATATACTGCGACAGGTGATTATGCCTATCGTATAGTTGTTCCATCCTACGATACAGAAAACATCTTGAATTACTTTGTTGCGAGAGCTTGGGTCCCTAAGAAGATGAAATACAAGAACCCACCAGTTCCAAAAGATGAAATTATTTTCAACGAAGGTGCTGTAGATTGGAAAAAAGATGTATATTTGTGTGAAGGGGTATTCGATTCGTTCTTTTTACCTAACCCAATTGTAATGTTGGGTAAGAAAATGAGTAGACTTCTTTTTGAAACCTTATACCTCAAAGCCGAAGGAAATATTATAATTTGCACCGATGGAGATGCGTTCACAGATGGTCTCAAATTATATCACGAACTAAACGGTGGGAAATTATATAACAAGATTAAACTGATTAAATTACCTGCGGATAAAGATGTCTGCGATTTAAGAGGTCAAATAGACGAGTATTATTATGAAATTAAATGAGATTGCACAAGAAATCAGAGACTTAGTTACAAATAGACAACAAGAACTTGGGTTGACATTCGAAGAAGATAAACACGTCTACACAATGAATGGAAGGAAAGATTATCCTTCAGTTTCCAAAGTATTAAAAAGTTTCTACAGACCCTTCCCAACAGAAGAGGCGGCATATAATAAAGCGGGAGGCGACCCTGAAAAACAACAACAATTGATTGAGGAGTGGGCTGCCGCTGGTGATTATTCTACCAATTTAGGTAGTAGAGTTCACTATGTTTTAGAAAAAGTTCTCATTGAAAAATATGGTAACTACAAAGAAGTTAGACAACCTGTATTTGACTGTGACCTTACTCAACTAATGAAGAGTGACAATATGATTTCTGCAGGTAGAAGATACCTCGAGTTGATGGAATCAAGAAAAGTTGTGTTACTCGATACGGAGATGATTTTGGGTGACCCTGACTTAGGTTATGTGGGACAACCCGATAAGGTATGGTTAACACTAAATAAAACTGGCGATGAATTCGGACTTCTAATTACTGACTGGAAAACAAACAAACCGAAGAATTTTCAAGAAACAAACTATACTGAAAGAATGTATAAGCCTTTCGAGAAATATCCCAACACCGCTTTAGGTCACTACTATCTCCAATTACCACTTTATGGTAAATTATTGATAAAGATGTTGGAGGGGACCAAATATGAAAACATCAAACTTTATGGTTGTATTATATCACATCTTAAAGATGATACTTTCTATGATGAATATCGAGTTCCAAAAGATGTAATCGATACAGTTTTAGATATGGACATCAAGAAGTATTTGGTAAAATAAATAAAGTTTCTTATATTTTAAACTTAAAAAAATATGAATATGGATATACCAAGGCCAAGAATTAATGTTAGGGAGTGTCCTACCATTAAATGTGAAAAATGTGAAAGTATATACTTCAGAGAAGTGTTATACTTAAAATTTGTATCTAAACTACAAGGTGCTGAAGAAGACACGACAGTTCCTTTCCCTGTATACAAATGTGATAGTTGTGGTCATGTTAACAAAGGATTCAATCCTTTTGAAACTGAGACTGCAACACTTATTAATGAATAAAAAATTAAAAACTATGGATGATAAGTTCATAAAATTTTGGAAAAAATACGGTCCATTTATTTTATTTGGAACTGGTATTACACAATTTATAATATTCGAGAATTGGGCTGTAGGTTCTATATTCATACTTCTCGGAATAATGTTAAAAAAAGAAAATGATTAACAGACTTATACATTTCTCAGATTTACACATCAGGTTATTCAAGGACCACGACGTATATCGTGGCATCCTTGAATCTGCATTGAAGGAGTGGAAGACACTGGCACCTGATAGAATCGTATTCACAGGAGATTTGGTTCATAGTAAGAATCAAATGACACCAGAACTTGTGGAGTTCGTTGCATGGGTATTGACAGAATGTGCCAGTATTACCAAGACAATCGTCATCATTGGAAACCACGACTTCCTTGAGAATAATAACTCAAGGTTGGATGCATTGACACCAATCATTGATTCATTAAAGAATGATAACATCGTTTATTTGAAGAATAGAGGTGTATATGAGGACGATAATGTTAATTGGTGTGTTTACTCCTTGATGGACCATAACATCCCTCCTGATATCCAAAAATCGAAGAACAAGAACATTGGATTATTCCACGGACCCATCCAAGGATTATATACAGACATTGGTTTCAAGTTCGAAGATGGATTTGATGTTAGTAAGTTCAAGGGATGTGATTTAGTTTTATGTGGAGATATCCACAAAAGACAAGTGTTCGACATCCCTGGTGGAAAGAAAGCATATATGGTTGGTTCAACCATTCAACAAAACTTTGGAGAAACTGTAAGAAAGCATGGATATGGAGTATATGAAATCGAAAAGGATGAATATACTTTTGTAGACCTACCAAACCCTAAACCATTCCTATCGTTTTACATCAATTCAATTGATTGTTTATCTGAAGGAACAGAAAAGTTGGTGAACTTCTAATATGGAGATAAAGATTAAACTTTCGAATACTGAACATAAAGATTTGCTATCCTATTGCAATCTTAATGACTTGCTCATCAGTGAAGTTGTCAAGAAATCCTTTACAACTGGATTCAATATTGAAAGGTATGGTCTGTTAAATCCGGGTGGAAATCAAGAAAAGGTGGTGGAAAAAGAGGTGGTTGTTGAAAAACGGGTGGAAATACCTGTTGAGGTCATCAAAGAGATTGTCCAAGTTGAATATGTTGAGGTTCCTGTTGAAAAGATAGTCGAAGTAGTCAAAGAGGTTACTGTAGATAAGATTGTTGAGGTTATCAAAGAAGTTCCTGTTGAAAGAGTGGTTGAGAAAATTGTTGAGGTTATCAAGGAAGTTCCCGTTGAGAAGGTGGTAGTCCAAGAAGTAATCAAAGAGATACCTGTTGAAAAGGTTATTACAAAAACAGAATATATTAGTGACAACACTCAGATAAATGAGTTGTTGTTAAAAATACAACAACTGGAGGAAATGCCGGCAAAAGTGGTAGAGGTCATCAAAGAGGTTCCTGTGGACAGAGTAGTAATCCAAGAGAAAACTGTCGAGGTTCCAGTTGAGAAGATTGTAGAAGTTGTTAAGGAAGTAATTATTGAAGGTGGGGATAAATCTAAATTAGATGCTCTTCAATCAACGGTGATGAAACTTAGACAAGAGACATTAGAGAAAGATAAAAAATTAAGAGAATACGAACAAACCATTCAAGATATTCAAAAGTTTCAAGAAGACAAGAAGGCTGTTTATTTGAGTGGTTCAAATTTAAATAAAACATTATGATGGGAGAGATGGAATGGGGAACCTGTGAGTTCTGTGGAAACGAAGGAGGTTTGGGTAGAACGTATTTCAACTACGATGTTGATTGTAAGTGTTGTAATGGTAAACAACACTTCGAAATTGTATGGCACTGTAATAAGTGTGAAGCCAAAGACCCAGGTATTAGAAAAATAGAATTAACTAATGAATTTAAACACAAACTATGATAACACAATTAATTTTATGGATGATTATGTCATATGGAATGACTAACATTATCGTATACGGAAGTATATTCAATAAACCAAGAAACGCAATTAATGAATTGGCGGGAGATGAATTCACTGCACTGAATGGATTTTGGGTTTTCGTTTCTGACATGATTAAATGTATGATGTGTGCATCAACATGGATTGGATTCTTCTTCGGAATTTTCTTATATTCACCAGTTCACGAAATACTTGGTATTAGTTCATGGGTATCTTGGTTCTTTGATGGTATGTTATCATCAGGTTCAGTATGGGCTATCAATGCTATAATTGAGTGGTTCGAAGAAAATAGACCAAATAATAATTCACATTAAAACAATAAAAATGGCAAAATCTAAAAAAAGAGGTGGGGAAAAAGCCCACAGAAAAAGACTTGAGAAAAGAAATACCTCATTGAAGGCTGAACAATCCGCGATGCAAAAATTGTTTAACGAATCAATGAAAGCTCAAATTGAGGCGTTAAAACAAAAAGATGCTGAACAGGTTTCAGGTCTTACTGCAAATCAATAAAAATGAAATGGGATTTATTCAATCCACATCCAGAGTATAACTACAAACATATGTCAACAAAATTAGATATATCTACTTTGGAGAACCCTAACATACAAGTAATATGGGAGGATGCTCCAGAGAATTTCACACAAGAAAGAATCAAGTCTGTGAAACAATACTTCATGAAGAAGTATAGTTCCGCAAATATTAATGTTATCACCAAGGCGAAGACAACTGAGGAAACTCAACAAACAATCGATGTGGCGGTTAACATTATGGATAAGAACTATCAGAAAGAACTTATCAAATCTCTTCTTGAGTCAAAAGGACAAGACCAGTTTTATGACCAAGTCATGAACATTGACCTTGCGGTTGAAAACAGAATGATGGCTAATGAGGTTGAGGTAAGTCCATTCAAGAGATGGTATATCAAAAAGATTGAGTTCAGTAACTTCTTATCTTATGGTGAGAATCAGGTTATTGATTTTGATAAATGTAATGGTATCACTGTGGTTGAGTCTGACCCGCCGAACTTCGGAGGTAAGACGGTATTAACTGTGGACTTGTTGTTGTTCTTATTCTTCAATACTACAACCAAGACTCAGAAGGCTGAGGAAATCTTCAACAGATTCACTGACAAAAACACCGTGAGTGTTAAGGGTGACATCATCATTGATGGTGAGGAGTATATTATCGCTCGAAAGATTGAGAGAAAGAAATCTAAGGCTGGTGAATGGAACGTTAAGACCGAGTTGGACTTCTTCAAGAAGTTGGCTGACGGTCAATTACAGAACTTCACTGGTGAACAAAGAAGAGAGACTGAGAACTTCATCAAAACATCAATTGGTGAGATGGATGACTTCTTGATGACGATTGTGACGACAGCGTCAAACCTTGAAGATTTGTTGGAAGCAAAACCAACAGCTCGTGGTCAGGTGTTAAGTAGATTCTTGGGTCTTGAATTCTTGAAGAAGAAGGAAGAGACAGGTAAAGAAATTTACTCTGAATTTTCAAAGGGTATGTTATCCAACGTATACAACACAGAATCTTTGAAACAAGATATTGATACGTCAAAAGAAGAAATCGTAAGACTTAAGGGTGAAATTGAAAGTGCATCAGAGAAGATTGTTGATGTGGACAAAAGACTTCAAAAAGGGCAAGAGTATAAGGACAACTTAATTGGTTCCAAATTCACGGATTTGGACCCTGAACTTGTTATTCTTAATCCTGAAAGACTTAAGGGTCAAATCGATGAGTTCAAAGTTATCGGAAAAAGAATTCAAGGTCAGATTGATGATGTTAAGATTGTTGAACCAAAGGACTTCTACCACGAAGACCAACACGATGCGGTGAAAGAAGTTATCAAATCAAGATTTGCAGAACAAGTGACCTGTGAAAACAAGGTTGAAGAAATCCAAGACTTGATTGAAAAGTATGGTGATGGTATTCAATGTGAACACTGTGGAATCAAGTTGATGGAGGCAGAACTAACCAACAAAAAGATTAAACAACTTGATGGGTATAAAAAACTTGTCAAGGAATTCAAGAAAGAGATTGAAACTCTTGAGAAGAAAGAAGAATCTTTTACACAACTCAAGAAAGACTTTGATGAATATGAAAGAGCCAAGTTGGTTAAAGAAAAATATGAGGCAACCCTTGAATCAAATAATCTGAAGTTGGACCAGTCTACTGACAAGCTAAGAAGATATGAAGAGGTTCAAGACAAGATTAAGAAGAACAATGAAATCGAAGGTCAGTTAGTTAAGGCTAGCATGAGAATCGATGAATTGATTGGAGAAAAAAGGGGGTATGAAAGAATCCAAACAAGTAATGCAACTCAAATTGAAAATCTTGAAGCTCGAATTGAAAAGAATAATGAGACCATCCTTACGATTGCTGAAGAGTTTGAACGTGAGAAGATTTATAAAATATACCTTGAGGTGTTCGGTAAGAATGGAATTACAAAGGTTATCATGAAAACGATGATGCCTCTTATCAACCAAGAACTTCAAAGATTGTTGATGGATTCTTGTTACTTCAACTTGGAGATTCGTATTAACGATAAGAATGAAGTTGAATTCATTATGGTGGACAACTCAACAGGAATTGAAAAACTCATGGTATCAGGTTCAGGTTACGAAAGAACAATTGCTGCGATGGCTCTACGAGCTGTGTTGAGTAAGGTGTGTTCATTACCAAAACCAAATATCATTGTTTGGGATGAGGTATTCGGAAAGATTTCAAATGAAAACCTTGAAATGGTTGGTGAGTTCTTTACAAAGATGAAGGAATACTTCGAGAAGATATTCGTTATTACCCACAACCCACTTGTTAACAACTGGGCGAACAATGTGGTTAAAATCTCAAAAACAGAAAATATTTCAAAAGTTAGTCAATAATTTAATAGTTTTGCACAAATGAAAAAAGTAGATACCAAAGTAATCGATTTAGAATTACTTGCTCGAGCATTAGGTCTTACTGATAGTGAGGAAGCATACAAGTTCCTCAATGATGGAAGAATTACTGGAAGACTTGGGGAGTTTTGGGTAGATGGAAACAGACAAAACGAAAATGCACCCTTTGATGTGGAGAACACTAGTGGTGAAAGAGTTGAGGTTCGCTCAATAACCACACAAGTTAGTTTCGCGTCCTCAAAAGAGGTTGGTTATGGAAGAAGTGTGACTGAAGAAGGATTCAAACAAAAATTGAATTCTTTGGACAAATACCTATTATTAGATATTAGGAATTTAAAGGATGGGCAAATACATATGATAGAGATGGATAAAAACGAATTGGATACATTACCTATCGGTGTAAATAAATCCTTAAGTGCTGAAAAGTTTTACAAAATCTATGATTCAATTAAATAAGATATACAACGAGGACTGTCTAATAACCTTAAAGAACATACCTGACAATACAATCGACTTAACAGTTACCTCACCGCCATACGACGACCTTAGAACATACAACAACCATATTTCAGGTAAAAAGACTGAATTTAATGGATACTCTTTTGACTTCGAAAGTATTGCTAAAGAACTATATAGAACAACAAAAGATGGTGGAGTAGTTGTATGGGTCGTAGGAGATGGAACGGAGAAAGGCAGTGAAACAGGAACCTCATTCAGACAAGCCTTATATTTCAAAGAGATTGGGTTCAACATCCACGACACGATGATTTACATGAAAAATAATTTTTCAAATCCATCATCAACAAGGTATCATCAAATTTTTGAATATATGTTTGTCCTATCCAAAGGTAAACCAAAGACCTTTAATCCAATCAAGGACCGAAAGAACATTTACGGTGGACAAGTCGGAAGTTGGGGTAAGAATACCTCAAGACAATCTGACGGAACAATGGTGGAGAGGAAGAAAAAAATTATTGAGGAGTATGGTCAGAGATACAATGCATGGACATTCAAAACCTCTAAAAATGGTCAAGAAGATGAGATAGCATATCAACACCCGGCAATATTCCCAATCCAATTAGTTAAGGACCATATCATCAGTTGGTCCAATCCTGAAGACTTAATATTTGACCCTTTTATGGGTAGTGGGACAACAGCCAAAGCCGCAATCCAAACAGGTAGGTCTTACTTAGGTAGTGAGATATCCAAAGAATACTACGATATTTGTCTCGAAAGACTAAAATAATTTGAAAAGTCTCACAATACTGTGAGATTTTTTTTGCCGTTTAATTAAGGTTCTATATCTTTGTATTCACAAACAAATAAAAAAATACAATATGAAAAAAATCATGATGGTCGCAATCGCCCTAATTGCATCGACATCTTTCACCTCCTGTTCTAACCCTCAGGACAAACTCATGTCCAAGGTAGAAACTATGGTTCAAGAACAATTGATTCCAAATTTAAAAGACCCGAAATCGTTTGAAAAAAAAGAAATTAAATTGGATACCGTAACGACTAAGATGTATCTTAACAACTTGGTTGAATTAAATAACATGGACATTGACCATAATATAAGAATGGCGGACATTTGGGTAGGAACCGATAACTCCCAGGTTAAAGAAAATCTTGATAAAAACATCCCTTTGAAAGAAAAAAACGATTCTTTATTAAATCTATTGAAAGTTACATCAGACACAAGTATTGCGAGAATTAATATCAAATATTCATATCGTGCTAAAAACGGTTTTGGTGCTTTGGATATTCACACAGCAAATCTAACCTATGTTCCAAGTGAAGATAAATTATCACTTTGGAAAGACTAACTTAATAATTTTTTCCATAAATTTGAACCCTCACTTAACGGTGGGGGTTTTATTTTGCTGTTAAAAATATTTTATTTATCTTTGTGATATAAATTAATAGGTATGGAACAAATAGAAATTGATAACATTATTTTAGATTGTATCATCAATACTCAAAATATTGAAAGGGATAAATTAGATTTTCCAAAACTTTTGTCGGCAACTAATCCATCTATCTTATTTGACGACATGACACATGAAGATGTAGTCGATAAAATATTGTCTAAACACAAAGAGAAATCTGAAGAAAGTATTAGAGGAACATTACTTGAGTGTGTTGCAATTAAAATCAATAACAGAATACAGGGAGGATTTAAATCAAAAGAAGAGGATGTTGATTTGGAGGTTCCTCCGAATTCTTACTATGGGTTAAAAAATAGTCCAAATTGGGGAAACGCTAATCAACAAAAGGCCGTAGGTCAAACAAACAAAAAAATGAAAGATTTGGGAAAAAACTTCGCGGTTTTATGTTTATATGGGAAGTCAATAAAACGTCGGGTTGAAAAATATAAACAATATGGTGGACAGGAGTCTTGGTCAATTATTTCAAATGGTGATGAACAAATGTATAAAAAAGTACATGTAGGTATCAACAATAATAAAGTTGCTTATAGACAATTTATTGAAAATATTTATATTTGTGATAGACAAAGAGCCATTGATTGGATGGCAATAAATTTCCAATTAAACAATAAATTAGATTTAATAAAGATTAATGAGTACATCAGCAGCAGGAATAAAATTAACATCACAAAATGGTAATCAAATAGATTTATATCATGGAGATTCTCTACTAGTATTAAAGTCTTTACCCGATAATAGTGTTGACTTGATTGTAACATCTCCACCATATTCAGACCAAAGAAAATCAACTTATGGTGGTATACATCCTGACAAATATGTTGAATGGTTTTTACCAATAAGTTTGGAATTATTAAGAGTGTTAAAACCAACAGGTTCTTTCATCTTAAACATAAAAGAAAAAGTGTATGATGGTGAAAGACATACATATGTTATAGAATTGATTCTTGCAATGAGAAAACAAGGATGGTTATGGACTGAAGAATATATGTGGCACAAAAGAAATTCATTTCCTGGCAAATGGCCAAACAGATTAAGAGATGCTTGGGAAAGATTATTACACTTTAATAAAGAAAAGAAGTTTAACATGTATCAAGATTCTGTTAAAGTACCTATCGGAGATTGGTCAAAAACGAGGTTGAAAAATCTAAGTGATACGGATAAGACAAGAGATGAATCCAAAGTTGGTAGTGGATTTGGTAAAAAAATAGAGAATTGGGTTGGTAAAGAAATGGTATTACCCGATAATGTATTATATATTGCAACAGAATCAGGTAATAAAAGTCACTCAGCGGCTTACCCTGAAGGACTTCCAGAATGGTTTATTAAATTATTTACCCAAGAGGGTGATGTTGTATTAGACCCCTTTTTAGGTTCTGGTACTACATGTAAAGTGGCCTTGGATTTAGGTAGAAATTCAATAGGTATTGAATTGAATGACGAATATTATGAACAGACGAAATATAGACTTACTGAAATAGTTAATAAAAATCCCACCCTATAAAGTGGGGTTTTTTTATACCCGTAATATTTTATAAAAAATAATTTACCAAAAAAACTTTACTGAAAAAATAATTTTATTTACCTTTATAAAAAAATAAAATATGAATAAGGAATTAATTAATTTAATCGAGAAGGCTCAAAACCGAACAGATTCAGGACATTTTAAATTAGTGCCTGATGTTAAATCAAAGAAAGAAGTTATTTATGACGAGGACGATTTAACTAAAAGTTATGTCAAATTTACTACAGATGTATTGACAGAAAAATATGGACCTGTTTCTGAAAAAGTAATCAGGGCATTTGGTCATAGTTTAAAAACATCTATAGATAAGTTCAAACCGTCATATAGACAAAAAAAATCATCAATCAAAGAAATTTTACCAAGTGTTTTTATTCATACCTCAATGGATAGTAGTATGATGAAACTCCATATTATCCGAATTGCGGAATCTATTAAATATTTTCCCAAATTTCCAGAAGAAAAGAAATAATTCATTATCTTTGTCGAATGCAGATATTCCTACCATACAACGACTTTAGAAAATCCCTTCGAGTGTTAGACAATAAGAGATTGGGTAAACAAAGGGTTGAGACTTATCAGATTATATCTGCAATCACTCGTAGACCAAAGTTGGACGGAACACCCTATAAGGGTTGGTTGAACCATCCGTGCACAATTATGTGGAGGGACTATGTTCCGGCATTAAAATTGTATCTTAACTATTCGATTGACGAATGGGTGGCTCGTGGATTCAAAAACACGATGAGTTTTGAAGCGTTTGAGGAAGATATTGTATATCCTCATTGGTTTGGTGAAGAAAAATTTCATTCTTCACATAGAGCGAATCTGTTGAAGAAGGAACCTGATTTCTATAATCAATATGGTTGGACTGAAGACCCTTCAGACCCATATGTTTGGATGGATAAAGAAGGTAAATGGTATGAACAACATTCAGGAAAAAACGGAAGAGTATATTATGAGACACTTGCAGTTTAATAAAAATGGAATGAATCACCAACCAATTAAACATTGGCGGGTAGATGATGTCACAGAGGTAGCGATATATCAAGGTGAGAGAGGTGAAAGACCTGACCTTGATTTTATTGTGAAGTATAAGGAAGAGGGTAAGAGGTTAAGAACACCTTCCCACACACATTGGATTGTGGATTTGTTGGTCAAGTCTGAGGTAAGTAAGGAGAACTTGTTGTCATTTGTAAATGACATGATTAAAATCTATGATGAAACTGTTCCCTTTCAAAGCGTTGAGGAAAGAAATAACTACCTTCTGAAGTTTCCGACTCAAATGGTAACTAAACATTCAACCCTTCAAGGTCATGGGTATTATTCTATTCAAACATTAACAACGTTTATTGAATTGTTTTCAAAATGTGAAAAACAATCTACAGGTGCATTCATGTTTCGTGGGTTACTTTCCCTTGTTAAGGAGTATTGTGAAGGACAAAAAGATTTTTATCAAATTGTTGGATATTCTAAAAGAGTTTAAAATATTTCCCTTACATTTGTCAAAATATAAAATATAATATGAAAAAATATCTGTTAGTTTTGTTTGGAAAGTTTGAGTCTGATGATATTTGTCAGGAGATTGCATTAACTATAACACCCCTCGTTGATTCACCGCATCTAAAGTTCCAAAAGTCTGATGGTAGTTTGGTTTTCCATTTCGCCAGTGAGATTTCTCAGGATGAGATTAATGATTATATTATTGGTAGCTTGTTTGATATCTGTAGTTCATTTATCTTGACGGAATATACTGACAAGGTGTCACTTTTCTTACCTGATGGATTAAAAGAACACCTTTTAGATTTAGAAAATTCGAATGATGAAATACATATTAATATAACGCCTTCAAATCGTTCTATGAACGATGGAGAAGAAGACGATGACGATTTTGTGGCACTATTATTGGAGAACCTGAAGAAGGAAGTAAAAAAACCTTCATTGGACTTTATCCTTGACAAAATCGCGTCGACCGGATTCGAGTCCTTATCACAGTTTGAAAAAGACACTTTGGAATCTTATAGTAAATAGAAAAAAATATATATGAAAGAGAAAGCAGTAATACCAATTAATCAAGACGAAATTGCCAGTTATTTAAAAGACATTAGAAAGTTGACCGTTATGACTCCTGAGAGGGAGAGAATATTGGCGGAAAAGATGTTATCTTCTAAGACTACTATCAGGGAGAAAGAAGAAATCAAAAAAGAAATATTGGAGGGAAACCTCAGGTTCGTAATCACTGTGAGTAAACAGTATCAGAATCAGGGATTGGACTTTGCAGATTTGGTTGCTGAAGGAAACTATGGTCTCCTTAAGGCAATTGAAAACTTTGACTGGTCCAAGAGATTGAGATTCATCTCATATGCTGTGTGGTGGGTTCGTCAATCTATTTTGCAGTCTTTGAATGAGAATGCAAGAACCATCCGACTACCAGTGAATGTGGTTCAAGAGTTACAAAGAGCTAAGAAGGAGTTGGATAAGACAGGTGCAGATTTACCTGAGAAGTTCGATAACTTGCCATATACCGTTAACTTGGATAGTCCTTTGAATGAAGAAGGAGATACGTTGATGGATATATTGAATAACCCAAATGCAGATAGTGCTGACGCAGGATTATCTACCGACCAAACATTGAAGGATAAACTCATGAATATGTTGGACGTGTTGGATGAAAGAGAAAGAGTTATTGTTGAGGATTATTTCGGTCTATCAGGTTCAACAAGAACGTTGGAAGACATCGGAAATGACTTCGACTTAACCAAAGAAAGGGTGAGACAGATTAAAGAAAAAGCCCTCCGAAAATTGAGAAATGAGACGGGTAGTCTATTCGACTATCTATAAAACAATTATAAGGGTGTATTTATAATACACCTTTTTTATTTTTAGGTGATAAAACAAATATTATGAAAAAATTTATACAAACAAATTTTACTGTAATCGTATTGGTGATTGCACTTTTGAGTTTTTTTAAGTCCTGTGGTGACTCAAGAGATTTGGGTAAAATAAAAAAAGAAATTCAGGCAATTAAAGATTCAACTTATACAAAAGACGAGTTGAAAAGAGAACTTAAGATTTCTGGTCTTGAAGCTGAAAAAAGGATGATTCAAGCTACTGACAGAAAGTTATTGGATGTTAGAAGACAAACTGAAATCGAAGAGGAGATAAATAAATTAAAACAAAAATAAATGAATTGGTTTCAAAAAAACTTTAAAACAATAATTTATGTTGCTTTTTTAGTTCCAATTATAACTGTTGCGGTGGTATCAATATCACACGTAACTAAATGGTATGGATTATCTAACCCAGTAAGTTGGGCGATATATCTATCGGTTGGTATTGAAATTGCGGCATTATCTGCTTTGGCAGCGATATCTGCTCAGATGGGAAAGAAAGTTTATTTCCCATTTGCTATCGTAACCCTAATTCAATTCATAGGAAATATATTCTTTGCATATCAATTTATTGATGTCAATGGACAATCCTTCAAAGACTGGGTTGATATGGTTGACCCTGTTGTTTCCTTCCTTGGCGTTGAATCAGGAGACCCTGTTGGTCATAAAAGATTCT
>JACCDP010262445.1_pt1 | contig 17492 bp, 14 predicted proteins | sample 7445841 | NCBI WGS metagenome assembly JACCDP01 (sample SAMN15323441, study PRJNA562643) | freshwater metagenome | isolation source: river surface water | place: USA:Blue River Watershed | collected 2017-08-17 | reverse complement strand
TGCGCGGCTGCGCGACTGGTATGTGGTGCTCCAGAGCCAGTTGCTTGACTGGCGAGGCCTGCAGCTTCAGACCGCGGCCGGCCGGACGATCGGGCTGTGTGAGAACCAGGCACACCTCATGGCCGGCCGTCAGCAGTGCCGCCAACGCCTCGCGCGCAAACACTGGCGTGCCAGCAAAAATGAGCCGCATGGTCAGGACTGCGCTTCGCGCTGTGCCTTCAGCATCTTGGTTTTGATGCGACCGCGCTTGAGCATCGACAGGTACTCGACGAACACCTTGCCTTTCAAATGGTCCATCTCGTGCTGGATGCACACCGCGGTGAGCTCGCTGGCCTCGATTTCGCGCAGTTGCCCGTGCTCATCGAGCGCTTGCACGCGTACCGCGGCGGCGCGTTCGACCTTGTCGTAAATACCGGGTACCGACAGGCACCCTTCTTCCCAGATGATGTGCTCATCGCTCATCCAGACGATCTGCGGGTTGATCAGCACCACGGGGTGGTCGTGCTCCTCGGAGGTGTCCATCACGATCACCTGTTCATGCACATCGACTTGCGTCGCCGCGAGCCCGACGCCCTTGGAGTCGTACATGGTTTCAAGCATGTCGGAGGCCAATTGGCGGATGCGGTCGTCCACAGTTTGTACGGGCCGAGCGACAGTGTGCAGTCGAGGGTCGGGGTAGACCAGGATGGGTAACAAAGCCATGTGTGACATTGTCCCAGTTTTTCCCGGTTTTGCCGATGCTTCTCGAATGTGTGCGCTAGTCACACTGGGGGGCCAGAGGGGGTGGAACTCGACAGACGATGCGCCGTCGTTGCCTACGATTCGCTCGACAACCAACAGGAGAACCCCCATGACACAGACGCCCGACTGCATGCCCACCTGGGAATCGTGGGTGCGGTTACAACTGACCCCCGGTGTGGGGCCGCAGGCGGTGCATCGCCTGCTGCAACAGGCCGGCTCGCCCGAGGCCGCCCTGGCTTGCGTGCGCGAGGCGGGCGGAGCAAGGCTCAACCGTGCGCTGACACACGCAATCGAGCACGCGCCGGCGGATTGGCGCCAGGTCTGTGACCGCATCAGCGACTGGTTGGCCGCACCTCGCCCTGGGGAACAACATGCGTTGTGGACCCCGGATCACCCGCAATACCCGGCGGCTCTGCGCGAAATCCCAGACCCGCCCCTGTGTTTGTTTGTGCGCGGGCAGTGCCGAACCGTCAGCGAGCGTTGTGTGGCCCTGGTGGGCAGTCGCAACGCCACCCGGCAAGGCCTTGAAAACGCAAAAGGTTTTGCCCAGGCCCTGGCCGAGCGGGGCTGGTGCGTGGTTTCTGGTCTGGCCCTGGGCATTGATGGTGCGGCCCATCAAGGAGCACTGGCGTCTCAGCAAGCAGGCGGTACCCTGGCGGTGGTGGGCACCGGGCTGGACCACACCTATCCGGCTCAGCACCGGTTGCTGGCGGACGAAATTGCCAGCCGCAGTGTGCTGTTGAGTGAACTGATGCCGGGCACGCCCCCCCTGGCCTTTCATTTCCCGCGGCGCAACCGCATCATCGCCGGGTTGAGCCAGGCCACGGTGGTGGTGGAGGCGAGCCTGCGCTCGGGCTCACTCATCACAGCCCAGCAGGCGCTGGAACAGGGCCGCGACGTCATGGCCGTGCCCGGTTCGATACACGCCACGCAGTCGCGCGGCTGTCATGCCTTGCTCAAGCAAGGCGCCAAGCTGGTCGAGTCCATCGAGGACATCCTGGTGGAATTGCGCGACTCGGTGACAGGTTCCCCAACCTATGCAGAGCAGGGGACGTTGCCGCTGGAACCTGGCGCACCTGCGCGCCCCAGCGCCCTGTCCACACCTCCAGCGCCGGATGAGCATCGGGACATCTGGGAGGCTTTGGGACTGGACCCGGCGCCCCTGGAGACCCTGTGCTTGCGCATCCAGCAAGAGACGGCGCAAGTGCTGGCAGGGTTGTTGGCCCTGGAGTTGGGGGGGTGGGTGGAGCGCTTGCCGGGGGGGCGGTTCCAGCGCGTGCGATGAAGGCTTTTGCGCGCTCCCGCGAATTCAGCCCAGGTGCCTGGACGAATCGTCGCCAAAACCGGTTATATTGGGGCCATGTTCGATGTGCTCGTCTACGTGTACGAAAACTACTGGCGCGGTGACGCCTGCCCCGAGATTCAGCATTTGGGTCGCAAACTCAGTGCTGCCGGTTTCGAGCAGGAGGAGATCGATCAGGCGCTGCAATGGCTTGAGGGGCTTCAACAAGCATCTCATGGCACCCAGTTGATCGACATCTCTGAACCCACGCCTGAACCCACCTTGCTGCGCCCACCCTCCGCGTCCAGCATGCGGGTGTATTCGGTCCAGGAGCAAGACCGACTGGGGGCCCAGTGCCTGGGCTTTCTGAGCTTCCTGGAATCGGCCGGTGTGCTGCCAGCGCACTTGCGCGAGATCGTGCTCGACCGCGCCATGGCTGTGCCCCAGCACCCGGTGTCCCTCGATGACCTCAAGATCATCGTGCTCATGACCTACTGGAGCGCGGGCATCGAGCCCGACGCACTCATCCTGGACGAGTTGTGTGACGACGCGGACCGCGTCGCACACTGAGACGCTTGCGCCATACCCAACACGGCGCGAATTGACCACTCACGAGCAGCGCCTTGAGCGGGAAAGTTGGGCTCGCCTCGCGCTCGTTGAGACAACGCTTGGCGTAACGGCCGTTGAACTTAGACCACGGCGCCCGCGTTCGGATCGTCCGGGTCGCCCTCTTTTTTCACGTTCTTGATCAGGTCTTCGCGCCGGATGCCCAGCCACATGGCGATGGCGGCCGCCACGAACACCGACGAGTAAATGCCAAACAAAATGCCGATGGTGAGTGCCAACGCAAAGTAGTACAGCGTAGCGCCGCCAAACAGCAGCATCGAGAGCACCATCAGCTGCGTACAGCCGTGGGTGATGATGGTGCGGCTGATGGTCGAGGTGATGGCATTGTCGATGATGCCCACCGTGTCCATCTTGCGAAATCGGCGGAAGTTCTCGCGGATCCGGTCAAAGATCACGACCGACTCGTTGACCGAGTAGCCCAGCACGGCCAGCACCGCCGCGAGTACAGGCAAGGAAAACTCCCACTGAAAGAAGGCAAAAAAGCCCAGGATGATGATCACATCGTGCAGGTTGGCGATGATGGCGGCCACCGCAAACTTCCATTCAAAGCGGAACGCCAGGTACAGCACGATGCCCACCACGACAAAGGCCAGCGCCTTGAGGCCGTCGGCGGCGAGTTCATCACCCACTTGAGGACCGACGAATTCGGTGCGGCGCAACTCAGCACTCGCATCGGCTTGCTTGAGGGCGCCCAGCACCTTCTCGCTTTGCTGCGCCGAGCTCACACCCTTGACCGCGGGCAGACGAATCAGCACGTCACGCGCAGTGCCGAAGTTTTGCACCTGCACGTCGGCATAGCCCAGCGCCGCGATGGCGTTACGGGCCTGGGTCAGGTCGGCTGGCTGACTGTAGGCCACTTCCATCAGCGTGCCGCCCGTGAATTCCACCGACAAATGCAAGCCGCGTGAAAACAGGAAGAACACGGCGGCCAGGAAGGTGATGAGCGACACGGCGTTGAAGGCCAGTGCGTTGCGCATGAAGGGAATGTCGCGACGGATCTTGAAGAATTCCATGATGAGGACTTTCGATCTGCGTTAGAGGTCGGTGTGGACAGGGGGCAAAAGAAGGGATCAGGGCCGATCAGGACGTCATGGACGATTCAGACCCTTGGACGAGTCCCCCGAGCCCGCAGATGTCTCGGCCCGCCACACGGTGCCAATGGAGACCGATTGCAGACGCTTTTGTCCGCCGTACCAGAGGTTGACCAGGCCACGTGAGAAAAACACCGCCGAGAACATGCTGGTCAGAATGCCCAGGCAATGCACCACCGCAAAACCGCGCACCGGGCCCGAGCCAAAGGCCAGCAAGGCCAGACCGGCAATCAGGGTGGTGACGTTGGAGTCCAGAATCGTGGCCCAGGCGCGCTCGTAGCCAGCATGGATGGCCGCTTGAGGGGAGGCGCCGTTGCGCAACTCCTCGCGCACACGCTCGTTGATCAGCACGTTGGCGTCAATCGCCATGCCCAGTACCAGCGCCATGGCCGCCATGCCCGGCAGCGTGAGCGTGGCCTGCAGCATGGACAGCACCGCCACCAGCAACAACAGGTTCACCCCCAGTGCGATGCTGGAGAACAGGCCGAACAGCATGTAGTACAAGCACATGAAGGCGGCTACCGCAGCAAAGCCCCAGGTCACGCTGTTGAAACCCTTGGCAATGTTCTCGGCCCCGAGGCTTGGACCAATGGTGCGCTCCTCGATGATGTCCATCGGGGCGGCCAGCGAGCCGGCACGTAGCAGCAGCGCCACATCGTTGGCTTCCACGGTGCTCATGCGGCCCGAAATCTGCACCCGGCCACCACCAATTTCGCTGCGGATCACGGGGGCTGTGACCACTTCGCCCTTGCCTTTTTCAAACAGCAGGATGGCCATGCGCTTGCCCACGCTCTCGCGGGTGACGTCGCGGAAAATGCGCGCGCCCTTGGCGTCCAGCGTCAGGTGCACCGCGGCTTCCTGGGTCTGGCTGTCAAAGCCGGGTTGGGCATCGGTGAGGTTTTCGCCGGTCAGGATGACCTGCTTTTTCACAATCACCGCCTGGCCATTGCGCTCAAGGAAGCGCTCGGTGCCGAAGGGCACCGGGCCGCTACCCAACTCGGCGGCACGCGCCTCGCTGCTGTCCTCGACCATGCGAATTTCCAGCGTGGCGGTGCGGCCCAGAATGTCTTTGGCCTTTGCCGTGTCTTGCACGCCAGGCAATTGCACCACGATGCGGTCCAGCCCCTGCTGCTGGATCACCGGCTCGGCCACGCCGAGTTCGTTGATCCGGTTGTGCAGGGTGGTGATGTTTTGCTTGAGCGCCTGCTCTTGTACCTTGCGACCGGCATCGGGCTTGAGGCTGGCCGTGAGCTTGATATCGCCGGCATCCGGCGATGTGGTGGTGAGTAAATCGGGGAACTGGTCTTGAATCAGGCGCTGGGCGGCCTCGGCGGTGGCGGCCTCTCGGAAGCGAACCTCGATGCTTTGTCCGTTGCGGTTGATGCCGGCATGGCGCAGGCTTTTCTCGCGCAGGGCCGAACGCAAATCACCGGCCAGCGATTCGGCCTTCTTGGTCAGTGCCGAGGGCATGTCCACCTGCAACATGAAATGCACGCCGCCGCGCAAATCCAGACCCAGGTACATCGGGGCGGCATTGAGCGCACTCAGCCACTGCGGCGAGCGTGACAGCAGGTTGAGGGCCACCACGTAAGGCGCCTCATCTGCATTGGGCGCCAGGGCGCGCTGGATGGCGTCCTTGGCCTTCAGTTGCTGGTCGGTGGTGTCAAACCGCACTTTCAGGGTGCTGGCCTCCAACTGCATCAGGCCTGGGGTGATGCCTGCAGCGCGCAGCGCCTCCTCGACCCGCCCTTGCAAGGCGGTATCCACCTTCACCGACGACTTGGCCGCCGAAACCTGCACGGCCGGCGCTTCGCCAAAGAAATTGGGCAGCGTGTAGAGGCTGCCCACCAGCAAGGCGATCAGGATGATCGCGTATTTCCAGACCGGATAACGGTTCATGTCGAGTCCTGCAAGACGTCAGGGGACCAGGGCCATTGCACCCCGTTCAGCGGCCGCAGGGAGGCGGCCAGTGGGCGCCGTGACGACGGCGCTGCACACCATCACTTGATCGTGCCTTTGGGCAGCACTTGCACCACGGCACTGCGCTGCAACTGCACTTCCACACCCGCTGCCAGTTCCACGCTCAGGTGGGAATCACCCAGCTTGGTGACTTTGCCCAACAGACCGCCGGCGGTGGCCACTTCGTCGCCCTTGGCCAGGGCGTCGATCATGGCGCGGTGCTCTTTCTGGCGCTTCATTTGCGGACGAATCATGACGAAATACAACACCACGAACATCAGCACCAGGGGCAGCATGCTCATGAGGGAGGAACCCACGTCACCGGCAGCAGCAGGGGCGGTCTGGGCGAAGGCGGAAGAAATGAACACAGGGATCTCCTAAAGGACGAACCTGCCATTGTATTAGGGCACCCAATGCCCCTATGGTGGGAGCATGCCACTGCCCGCGGGGGGCGTTGGCGTCCCGCCCACCTTGACCTATCATGCGCGCATGAACCCACCCACCCACCTCGACCCGCACGGCCACGCGCATGGGCATGACCACGACCACTCCCACCTGGGCGAGATGGATGTCCGTGTTCGAGCCTTGCAGACTTTGCTGGTGCAAAAGGGTTACATCGACCCGGCGGCGCTCGACCGAATCATCGAGCTCTATGAAAAAGAAGTGGGCCCTCACAATGGTGCTCGTGTTGTGGCACGAGCGTGGGACGATCCCGCCTACCGCGACTGGTTGCTGACAGACGCCACCGCCGCCATCGCCGACATGGGCTACAGCGGCCGCCAGGGCGAGCACATGGTGGTGGTGCCCAACACCCCCGACGAGCACAACCTGGTCGTCTGTACGCTGTGCAGCTGCTACCCCTGGCCCGTGTTGGGGCTGCCCCCCGTCTGGTACAAAAGCGCACCCTACCGCAGCAAGGCGGTGATCGATCCGCGCGGCGTGCTGGCCGACTTTGGTGTGAGCCTGCCTGACTCGCAACGCATCCGCGTGTGGGACTCCACTGCCGAGGTCCGGTATCTGGTTTTGCCCGAGCGTCCGGCGGGCACCCAGGGCTGGAGTCGCGAACAGCTGGCCGAGTTGGTGACCCGCGACAGCATGATCGGCACAGGTCTGGCGCTGACGCCGCAACAGGCCGCTCAGGCGTCACGCGTCGCAGCCACCTCGTCAGCCAAGACCGGTACACCGCAGCAACCGGCAGGAGGCGCGGCATGAACGGCGTGCACGACATGGGCGGGATGCAGGGTTACGGCCCGGTGCAACGCGAGGTGAACGAGCCCATCTTTCATGAAGCGTGGGAACGACAGGCCATGGGCCTGACCGTGCTGATGGGCGGGAGCGGCCCGTGGAACATCGACCAGGCGCGAAGTGCCCGGGAGTCTTTGCCGCCGTCTTTGTATTTGTCCAGCAGCTACTACCAGATCTGGATCGAGGCGCTGGAGCGACTGATGCTGGCCCGGGGGCTGGTCAGCGCCCACGAATTGCACACAGGGGCGATGTCTGCGCCGGCATTGCCGGTGCGTGTGATTGCAGCCGACCAGGTGGACGCTGCGATGGCGCGGGGCACGTCGGCTGAGCGCCCGGTTCGTGCCCCTGCCCGCTTTGAAGTCGGCCAGCGCGTGCGCGCGCGCCAGATGCATCCAACCGGGCATACGCGCTTGCCTCGCTATGTGCGCGGGCACGTCGGCACGGTGCAGGCGGTGCGCGGCGTGCATGTGCTGCCCGACCGCCACACCGCGCATCCGCCCACGCCCGAGGCCGAGCAAGGCGAATGGCTCTACACCGTGGTCTTTGATGCCCGCGATTTGTGGGGCGCACAGGCGGACCCAACGGTCCGCGTGAGTGTCGATGCCTGGGAGCCGTACCTGGAGCCGGTGGTGACGGCATGAGCGATCCGCGCGCCACCCTGGCCGACATCGCCGCGCAATGCCGGCAGGGATTGCCCTTGCCCCCCCATGCGGACGACGCGCCTGTGTTTGAGGAGCCCTGGCAGGCACAGGCCTTTGCCATGACCGTGGCCTTGCATGCACAAGGCGCGTTCACCTGGCCCGAATGGGCGGCCGCCCTGACCGAGCGGCTGCGCCGAGTGAACCACGCGGGTGGGCGGGACGACGGGTCCAACTACTACCAGCATTGGCTCGACACCCTGGAGGCTCTGGTGTTGTCCAAGCAGATGGGCAGCTCAGCGCAACTGCACGAACTGGAGCACGCCTGGGAAGCCGCAGCGGCACGCACGCCGCACGGACAACCCATTGAGTTGCAGCCGCAAGACTTTAGCCCGCCGCACTGACGGGAGTGCCCCTCAGGCGGCCTGCGTTTGCTGGTTTGGATCGCGCCACGTCTGCATCAACCGTTCCCACTGCGGACGCACCTTGGCGAGGTGACGCGCCTTCACATGGCCATAGCCCTTGATCTGGTCGGGCAATCGCGCGATATCGACGGCGAGGGCGTGGTTGTCTGCGTTGAGTGAGCGCAACACCTCCTCGATGCTGGCGCGGTAGTCCTGAATCAAGGCCCGCTCGGTGTGGCGTTCCTCGGTCTTGCCAAAAATGTCGAAGGCCGTGCCGCGCAAACCCTTGAAGCGCGCCAGCCAGCCGAAGACGCTCAGCATCCAGGGCCCGTAGGTTTGCTTGATGAGTTCGCCCCGTTCGTTGGTCTTGGACAGCAGAGGCGGGGCCAGATGGAATTTCAACTGGAAGTCGCCCTCGAACTGGTCCCGCAACCGCTGCTGGAATGCCGGGTCGCTGTGCAGACGGGCCACTTCATACTCGTCCTTGTAGGCCATGAGTTTGAAGAGGTTGCGTGCCACGGCGTCTGTCAGGCTGGTCTTGCCCACGGCCGCTTCGGCCCCTTGGACCTGGGCCACGAAGTCGCGGTAGGTTTGCGCATAGGCAGCGTTTTGGTAGTCCACCAGGAAGCCGGCGCGACGCTCCACCAACGCCTCCAGGGATTCGCGCGGCTTGAACTGCAACACTTGCGCGGGCTTGAGCACGGCTTGTACACGCGACCCGTCGTGGGCACATTGACGTCCCCACTCGAAGGCCTGCTTGTTGTGCTCCACCGCCACTTCGTTGAGTTCGATGGCGCGCAGGAGAGATTCGCGCCCCAGCGGAATCCAGCCGCGCTGCCACGCATAGCCCAGAATCATCGGGTTGATGAAAATCGAGTCGCCCATGAGCTGGGTGGCCACCGCGTTGGCGTCAAACACACCCAAGTGTTGCGGGTGTGTATCGCTGCCAATGGCTTGGCCGATGTCGTTCACGCAAGCCTGTGCGGGGTTCTGCCAGGCGCCGTTTTTCACAAAGGCCGCGGTGGGTGTGCTGTAGCCGTTGAGGGCCACGCGGGTGCGGCCCGCGCGCATGCGTTGCACGGTTTCTTTCGAGGCCGAGACGATGGGGTCGCAGCCCAGGATGAGGTCGGCCGCGGCCATGCTTACCCGTGTGGTTCGGATGTCTTCCTGGCGATCGGCGATGTACACATGGGCCCAGGTCGAGCCGCCCTTTTGCGCCAGGCCCGCCGAGTCTTGCGTGACGATGCCGCGGCCCTCGAGGTGCGCCGCCATGCCCAGCAGCTGGCCGATGGTGATGACGCCCGTGCCCCCCACGCCGGCCACCACCGCGCCCCACGGCTGGTGGGTGTTGGGTAACGTGGGTTCTGGTAAAGGCCCCAGGGTGAAAGGCGAAGCGGCTTGCGCCTGGGTCTTTTTCTTGAGCTGTCCGCCCTCAACGGTGATGAAGCTCGGGCAGAACCCTTTCAGGCAGCTGGTGTCTTTGTTGCAGGTGCTTTGGTTGATGGTGCGTTTGCGGCCGAAGTCGGTTTCCAGTGGCTCCACGCTCATGCAGTTGCTTTGGTCACTGCAGTCGCCACAGCCCTCGCACACCGCTTCGTTGATGACCACGCGCAGGGCCGGATCGACCAGGGTGCCGCGCTTGCGACGACGACGCTTTTCGGTGGCGCAGGTCTGGTCATACAGGATGACGGTGCAACCCTTGATCTCGCGAAATTCGCGCTGGATGGCATCGAGCCGGTCGCGGTGCTGGACCTCGATGCCAGGGGGCAAGTCGCGCACGCCCTCGTACTTGTGGGGCTCGTCGGTGACGATGGTGATTTTTTGCGCGCCTTCAGCCCGCATGCTCTGCGCAATCTGCACCGGGGTGTGGCCCTCGGGGCGCTCGCCCACGGGCTGGCCACCGGTCATGGCCACCGCGTCGTTGTACAGAATCTTGTAGGTGATGTTGACGCCGGCGGCAATGCTTTGGCGAATGGCCAGCAAGCCACTGTGGAAGTAGGTGCCGTCGCCAATGTTGGCAAACACGTGCGTGTCGTTGCAAAAGGGTTGTTGTCCCACCCAGGGCACCCCCTCGCCGCCCATCTGGGTGAACCCCACGGTGCTGCGGTCCATCCACACGCTCATGAAGTGGCAACCGATGCCGGCCATCGCCCGCGAGCCCTCGGGCACCTTGGTGCTGGTGTTGTGCGGGCAGCCCGAGCAGAACCAGGGCTGGCGCTCAGCCTTGATATCGATGACCTGAAGCGACTGCTCCTTGGCCCGGATCAGCGCCAGGTGCGCATCGATGCGCGCCGTCGTGTCGGCGTCCAGTCCCATTTTCTTGAGGCGCGTGGCAATGGCTTGCGCAATCAGCGGCGGGTTGAGTTCGTGGTTGGGGCGTAACAGGGTTTGCGAGGTCGGGTTGGGGATGGACCATTCGCCACCCGTGATGTCGCCGTCGGTCTCGTTGAACTTGCCCAGCACGCGCGGACGCTGGGCATCGGGCCAGTTGTAAAGTTCTTCCTTGATCTGGTACTCGATGAACTGGCGCTTTTCCTCCACCACCAGGATTTCCTGCAGACCACGGGCAAAGGCCTGTGTGGATTGCGGCTCCAGCGGCCAGACCACCCCCACTTTGTGCAGGCGGATACCTAGACGTTGGCAGGTGGCGTCGTCCAGTCCCAGGTCGAGCAGGGCCTGGCGCGTGTCGTTGTATGCCTTGCCGCTGGCGATCAGGCCAAAGCGGTCATGGGGACCCGAGATGACGTCGTGGTTCAGGCGGTTGGCGCGGATGTAGGCCAGTGCCGCGTACCACTTGTACTGGAACATGCGGGCCTCTTGCGTGAGCGCGTCGTCGGGCCAGCGGATGTGCAGACCGCCCGGGGGCATTTCGAACTCGGGGATGACCACCTGCACGCGTTCGGGGTCGATCATGGCGGTGGCGCTGGACTCGACGATCTCCTGGATGGTTTTCATGCCCGACCACAGGCCGGCAAAGCGGCTCAGGGCCAAGCCGTGCACCCCGAAGTCCAGGACTTCCTGCACACTGGCCGGAAAGAACACCGGTGTGCCGCAGGCCTTGAAAATATGGTCGCTTTGGTGCGCCACCGTGCTGCTCTTGGCGACATGGTCGTCACCCGCCACTGCCAGCACGCCGCCCCAAGGGGTGGTGCCCGCCATGTTGGCGTGCTTGAACACATCTGAACAACGGTCCACGCCCGGGCCTTTGCCGTACCAGATGCCAAACACGCCATCGAAGCGGTTGCTGCCAGGTGGGGCAAAGCCCAGTTGCTGGGTGCCCCACAAGGCGGTGGCCGCCAACTCCTCGTTGACACCCGGCTGGAACACGATGTGCTGCGCCTGCAGGTACTTGCGCGCTTTCCACAGGGCCTGGTCGTAGCCGCCCAGGGGCGATCCGCGGTAACCGCTGATGAAGCCGGCGGTGTTTTTGCCCACCAGGGCGTCGCGCTGGCGTTGCAGCATCGGCAACTTCACCAGGGCCTGCACGCCGCTCATGAAGGCGCGACCCACGTCCAGCGAGTATTTGTCGTCCAACGTGACGGTTTCCAGGGCCTGACGGATGTGTTCGGGCAAGGGCGCGTTCATGAGATTCCTCCTCAGGCAGAGTGTAGGGGGTGTGCGTGGGGCAGTGTCAAGCCAGCGAGGCACACCCTGGTAGGCGAGATAGGGGGCAGTTGGACCGGTGGTTCAGCGTCCCGGCAACCCTTGGCACCCTCAGGGGTTGGGAATGGCTGCCTGTTTGGGCCACAGCACCCACAGCCGCAAGGTCTGGCGCAAGCGCCCGGCCAACTGACCGGCCGCCTCACCTGTGCCGGCGAAGTAGTCCACCCGAACAGCGCCTACGATGGCGCTGCCGGTGTCTTGCGCCACCACCAGTTTCTGCAGGCGTTGCGTCGGGCCCTCGGAGTGCAGCCACACAGGCGTGGCATAGGGAATGCTCGCGGGGTCGACGGCGATCGAGCGGCCCGAGGTCAGCGGCACACCCTGCGCGCCGCGCGGGCCCTGTGTCGGGTCTGGCAAGGCCTCTTCGCGAAAGAAGATGTAGCGCGGGTTGACAGCCAGCAGTTCGCGGGTGCGCTGTGGGTTGGCGGCAATCCATGCCTTGATGCCGGGCCAGGTGGCGTCACGGGTGAGGTTCTGGTCCAGCAGCCAGCGGCCGATGCTCTGGTACGGCTGCTCGTTGGAACCCGCAAAGGCCAACCGAACCGTGTTCACGCGGCCATCGGGTTCCTGCAAGCGCAACCGACCTGACCCTTGGATGTGCAGCACCATGGCGTCCACCGGATCGGCCAGCCAGGCGATCTCGCGTCCGCGCAGTGCCTCTTGCGCCGCCGGCAGCGACTCGATATCGCCTCGGCTGTACCAGGCTCGCCCCGAACGACGCACGCCGTCCAAGGCGGCAGGGGGCGCATGCAACGGCACCTCGAAGCCGGGACGGCGGGTTCTGGACCCCTCAAAAATGGGCTCGTAGTAGCTGGTTAACAGCCCGCTGGTTTGCCCATCCAGGCTTTCAACCCGGTAGGGCTGCAACTGGCTCATCAGCCAGTTGCGCTGGTCGCGGGCCTCGGCAATGCTCAAGCGTCGAACGTCGGGACACAGGGGGGCAAACACCTGGCTGGGTCGCTGGCAATTGGTCAACAGGGCTTCCCAGGCTTCATGGATCGGGTCGGCAGACCAGCCGGGCAGGTCGTCCCAGCTGCTGGGTACCCAACGACTTTTGCTGCTGGCCGCCATCGGCGGGGGCGTGGGGGCAGCCGGGCGGGCGGTCGCGGAGCTTGGGCCAGGAACGGGCTCGGCCGGCGCCGTGGTGGTGGGGGGTGTGCGCACCGGCGGGCTCGAGCAGGCCACCAAGCTGCCTACAATCGCCCAGCCCAACCATCGCCACAGGAGGAGTTGCATGACCTTGATTCTGCTGGAAGCCCTGGGCGCGGGCTTGCTGCTGGCGCTGATCGTCTGGTGGACCATGTTCAGCGGTCGAGACGGCGGTGAACTCCAGCGGGATGACTTGCCCGATACCGCGCCGCATCCGGATGACGCACCGCCAGGCGATGCGTCAACGCGTCCGCCCGCGCAGGTCCGACCGACGGACTCCAACACGTCCTAGCCCCCTTCGCCACGCAGCAAGTTCGCCAACTCCACGGCCGACTTGACCTGCATTTTGTCAAACACCCGCGCGCGGTGTACTTCGACGGTACGCACGCTGATATCGAGCTGATCGGCAATCAGCTTGTTGGGCAGGCCGTCAATCACGCAGCGCATCACGTCGCGTTCGCGGTCTGTCAACTCTTGCAAACGCAACTGCAGGGTCTGGCGCAACAGCTGGGTTTGCAGTGTCTTGGCCGATTGCTGCAAGGCCCGTTCGATACGGTCCACCAAGGCGTTGTCCGAAAAGGGCTTCTCACAAAAATCATGAGCACCCCGCTGCACGGCATCCACGGCCGTGGGCACATCGGCATGACCCGTCAGAAAGATCACTGGCAAGACAGGGAGCAATTCGCGCCCGATCAGCACCTCGAACAAGGCGAGCCCACTCATGCCCGGCATGCGCACATCCAGCAGCAGGCAACTCGGGTCCTGGGGTTGCCAGGGTTCGGGGTGGTCGTCTAGAAATGCTTCGGCGCTTTCGTAGCTTTGACTGGGCAGTCGTCGCGAGCGCAGCAGCCAGGCGAGCGCGTCACGCACGCCCGCATCATCGTCAATGATGGTGACCAGGGCGGGTTGGGTCGGTTGCATCCTGTGTTCTCTCAAGACGAGGTGGTCGTCAGGGTGTCGTGCAAAGACGTTGCACCTGCCGCGGGTTGGGGGGGCGATGCGCTCAGGCCCGGTGACGGGTTGCTGCTGGCCACGCCCAGGGTGAAATTAAACACGGTGCCCTGCGGACTGTTGGGTCGGTGGCTCAGATAGCCCCCATGCTGCTCCACGACCGTGCGGCATAGGCTCAGGCCTAGGCCCATGCCCTCAGGCTTGGTGGTGAAAAAAGGATTGAACAACTGCGCTGACACCTCGTCTGCAATCCCAGGACCCACATCCGCGACTTCAAACATCAGCCATTGCTGGTGAGCGTTGGAAGCCGCAGGCAGCACACGAAACGACAACAGGCGAACTTGCTGGGCCAAGGGAATCTCAGCCATGGCCTGCATGGCATTGCGCGCGAGGTTGAGCAGCACCTGTTCCACCATGGTGCGGTCGCACAACACGGGTGGCAAATGGGCGGGGCAATCGATCCGTACCTGCACCGCAAGTTTGCGCGCTTGCAGGTGCACAAGCGGCATCACGTTCTCGAGCAACTCGCGCGGCGTGACCGGTTCATGCGCATGGTCGCGACGGCGCACAAAGTCGTGCACGCTCTTGATGACCTGGCCTGCGCGCTCGGCCTGTCGAGCGATACGTGTCATGGCTTCTTGCAGGCTGTGCTGCAACTCGTCGCGATCGGCGTCGCTGCGGCTGGCCTTGAACAGGTTGAGACTACCGGTGGCGTAGCTGGCAATAGCGGCCAAGGGTTGGTTGAGCTCGTGGCTGAGTAACGAGGCCATCTCGCCGACCGTGGCCAAACGCGCCGTGGCTTGTAGCCGGTCGAGCGAAGCTCGCGACAACTCCTCCACGCGCCGTTGCTCGGAGATGTCGAGCACCGCACTCATCCAGCCCGTCTGCTTGCCCATGGCGTTGATGAGCGGGGCTTCAAAAATCAGCACCTGAAACCGTTCGCCGCTTTTTCGAATGAACACCGATTCCACCCCTTCGCGCGGAGGTGCGTTGCCGGCCAGGCGCAGCGCTTGTCGTTGCCCGTACTCGGTGAACATTTCGGGTGGCCAGTAGGGCGCTGGAATGCCATGACCCAGCAATTCATGGGGTTCAAAGCCGACCATTTCGCAAAAGGCGGGGTTCACATAGGTGATACGACCCTTGAGGTCGCGCGCGCGCAAGCCCGTGACCAACGAGTCTTCCATCGCCTTGCGAAAGGCCAGCGCATCGGCCAGGTCCGACTCAACGCGCTGGCGTCGGCGCATATCGCGACCCAACATCACCAGCACCGAGCCCAGGGCGATGGCCAGGGCCGTCACCAGCGCGGGCAAGAGGTTGGGGGTGAGCGCGGGGGCGGCGTGCCAACGGTCCACGCGCACCACCAAGGTGTTGCCCGGCAGATTCAGCAATTGCTGGGTACTGAAAATCCGGCTGCCTTCGCGCAAATTGCCTTGCATGGCCAGGCGCGTGCCATCGGCTTCAGTGAAAGACACTTGCTGACGCTGCACCAGGGTCGAGGGCACCATCTGAAACAGTATGTCGTTGAGTGAATAGCTGGCAACCAGATACCCTGCCACGCGACCGTTGACCAACTGGGGCAGGCACAGCTCCATCACCTCCAGGCCCTGGCCCTCCTGCACCGAGATGTAATTGCTGCGTGAATAGCCCGGACCGCGCTGACGCTGGGCTACCGAGCAGGCGGCTTGTACCTCGGGTTGCGACATACTGCGGCCATACCGCGCAAACACCGGCGTTCGAAACGTCGAGTCGGCAGCTTGCAGCACATGCAAGTCCGCATCGCGCCACTCCAGTCGCACCCACTCCCGGTGCTGGCGCAGCAATTTGGTGGCTTCTTGTGACCAGGCCGCGGGTGAAGGATCTTGAGCCGGCAGTGCTTGGAGCGCTTGCAGCGACTGCACATTGCGTTGCAAGGCGTCGCGGATATCGGTGACGGCATCCACGCCATCGCGGTCGAGTTGTTCCTGCACCTGGCTGATTTCATAGCGACTGGCCAGCCACACCAGCGTGCCCAGCATGGTGAACACCAGCAGCACCAGCAAGCCCCACAGCCCCCATCGACGGCTCAAGGGGAGTGACAACCGGCGGGACTGCCAGCGGCTCATGGCCCCACCTTTTTCACCTGCGGGTCGCCCCAGCTGCCACTCACATGAAATTCCTGCGTGTTGGCCTTGACGAGCGGGCGACTGAGGAAGTATTGCGCCAGATAACTGGTCAGGCCCAGCACCGGGTTGATCGTGCCGTAAAACAGTGAGGCTGTACCAGCATTGAACTCGGGAACCACCACCACCTTGATATCTTGCGTTTCGCGTGCAATGTCGGCCTGACCTTCCATCAGCACGGCGGCGTTCACGCCCTTCATTTGAAGGTTGTTGGTGCGGGCCATGCCTTGCTGGATGGTCACATCCCCTCGAAATGCGTCAAAGGCGAAGCCTTCGCTGAACACGTCACGGAAGTCCAGCATCAGGCGGCGTGGCAGGGCCTGCAAGTTGAGCACGCCAAAAAGCCGAGCCGCACCGGGCTCAGATTTGAGAAATTGTCCGCGCTCAATTTGCACGTTGAATTGCCCGCTCATGCTGGCGTAGTCGGGCGACATGGGCGAGCCGCTCCAGCCCACTTGCCCGACCATCTTGCCCTTGCCTTGCCGCACCAAGCCTGGCGTGCCCAGTCGCCCCAGCAAGTCGCCCGCATCCTGCACGTCCAGCGTGAAGTCGAGCTGGGTGCGACGCTGCGCGGGAGGACCTGAGGGGAGCCAGTTGCCCCGTGCCGTGAAGGTGGCGTCGGGGTTGCTCAGGTTAAGCTTGTTGAGTTGCCACTCCCGCTGGCCCTGCGCATTGGCTCGGTTGACGGCATCAATTTCGGCCCGACCCAGCCGTTTGCCCTTGAGCTCCAAATCGTTCACGACGATGTCCAGCGCTGGCATGGACGTGGGCTGATCGCTCAACAGCGTGTCGACTTGTGAAACGGCGCTTGGGGGAATGACCAGGCGCGCCAGCCGTGCGAACAAGCGCGCGGACTGCGTGCTGCTGGCCAGGCGGTATTCGATGTTGCCATTGACTTCATCAGCGCTGACGGTGGCACGCCACAAGTCTCCTTGGCGCGTGGCACCTACCTGCAGGTTGTGCAAGGTGCGACCCTCGCTGGTGAGGCGTTGCGTGGACAGGGTGAGTGCACTGGGCATGAAATCGGGGAGAGGGTCGCTGCTTGCATGAATGCCACCGCGTCCACTGCTGGGTGCATTGGCAGTGTTGGCCGTTCCAGCGCTCAGCTTGTTCAGCCAGGGCGACCACTGGTCAAGGTTGAGATCGATAAACCGCGCCGTCAGACCCAGGCCTTCCTGGGGCATGACCACCGCCGGTGCGGCATCTGGACTGAGCGAGATGCCGCCTCGAATCACCCGCGACTGGGCTCCACCAATGTCGCGCACCAGTTGAGCCCGAAGAGACGTCCCGATGGACAGCTGAAACTGATCCTGCCAGCGAGAGGCCGCCGCCGTGCGCGTCTCAGGGGTCAGCCCGTACTCAAGTCGGAAGGCTTGGGCACTCTCAGCATTTTTGCCCAGCGGTGCGGGCGCTTGCAGCGACAGGCCTTCCAGGTTGCTGGTCACCACCAGGTCTGGCAGGCCCTGGCGCCATTGCAGCACCGCGGTATAACTCGCACCGCCTTCCATCAAGGCCCACAGGCGAGAGGCGGCCTGCCAGTCGCGATGCTGGCGCAGGCCGTCAGTGCTGGCATAGCCCTGGAC
>JACCDP010683578.1_pt1 | contig 17493 bp, 15 predicted proteins | sample 7445841 | NCBI WGS metagenome assembly JACCDP01 (sample SAMN15323441, study PRJNA562643) | freshwater metagenome | isolation source: river surface water | place: USA:Blue River Watershed | collected 2017-08-17 | reverse complement strand
TTTACCGTTAGGAAATAAACCAGATTTCAACAATCGAAAATACGGCGATAGCGAAGAGTAAGTAAGCGAAGGACTTTCTAAGTATTGCTGTTGGGACTTTCGAACTGTGGTGTGAGCCAAAGATTGAAATAATTATTGCTGAGATTGAGATTATGACTGGAATCTTCCAATCAATTTCTTGCCATAAATACTGACGTCCAAGCAGAGCCGTAAGGCAATTAATCGCGATGATAAAGAGTGAAGTTCCGGCCGCTTTAATTTGCGGAGTGTGAAAGAAAATTACAAGTATCGGGATTGCAAGAAAGCCGCCACCGATACCAAAGATTCCGGTCATCGAACCTATAACCAAAGATAGCGGGACTAAAGCAATAATTGGAATCTTCTTCTCGGTGCGCTCTGTTATTGGCGCGCGAAGCATCGAAAGCCCAGCCAAAATCAGGATGATTGAAAACCCGGTGATGATGAAGGCGTCAGATAGGTGCCTTGCAACAATTGCGCCACCAAGGTTTGTGATTAAACCGAGTGACCAAATGGATAGCGCGATTTTGATTTGAACATCCCCAGCTTTTATCTTGGGGACTAAGCCAAATGCAGCGGCAAGAAATACAACTAATAGCGCGGCGGTGGTTGCATGAACTGGCGTGAAATTAAATAGGTAGATCAGAATCGGAACTGTAAGCATCGCGCCACCTGCGCCGATAAATCCAAGGACTGCGCCGATAAATATTCCGGCAAATAAGGCGAGCGCGATATCCATAGGGTTAATGGTGCCACCTAGGGCAAGAAAAAAGCCCCCGGCAGTTACGCCGAGGGCCCTTAACTTAATTATTTTTTAAATTACCTTTTAGTTACTTCCAGAGCGAGATGTTCTCGGCTGAAAGAACCCATCCGAAGTCAAGATCGGTTCCATGCTTTACAACTAGTGCAAAAAGAATAAGTGCTGCACCTGCAAGAGCCATGTCCTTCATGAAGCCCAACATTTCGTTCTGCTTTGCAGTTGTATCAGTTTCTTTCCAGAAGTTATGGAAGATAACTGCTGCTAGAACCAAGAAGATTGCAAGTAGTAGCGCACCTAGGTCGGCGTAGTAGCCAAGGATTATTGTGATACCGCCGATTACAAGCATCAGGCCTGAGATAAGAACACCAAGCTTTGCTGCTGGAAGCTTCTTGTATTTTGCATAACCAGTCATTGCTTCAAGCTTTGTGAAGTGGTTGATGCCTGACATTAGGAAGAAGCCGCCAAATAGAATTCGGCCGATTACGATAATTAGGTCCATTGTTTTCCTTTTCTAGTGGTGTTGCTTGTTGTTTACCTTGCTGTGGGTCCACGGTAAGGGAAATTGGTTGAACTTTCAACTAATTAGCCGGCGTGTTGGGGTTAGATCGCGCGTGAATTGCCGGGCTGGGGCTTACTTGCGCCTGTCAGGGGAGGCCGTTATCTTTCGAACATATGTTCGAAGAATCCATAACCCCAGGGCCAATAAGCGCCCGCGTGCTTGCCCCAGAAGGTGAACCAATTGAGTTCATCTACAACGGTCGCAGGTTTCATATCCATGCAATCGTTTCAAGATGGCGCGAATCTGGTGGTTGGTGGAATCGCATAAGCGATGGCAAGAATCGCGTAACTGAATCAACCATCTTTGATGATGGCGCTCGCGCAATTTGGCGAGTAGAAGCTGCGCCTGAAGGCGCACTAACTACCTTTGAAATTGAATTAGATGAAGTAACAAAGACGTGGCTGATCCGCCCAACTTCTCGGCCGCAGTAAAAATAATGAAGAGCTTTACTCATCTACGCGTTGCTAGTGGTTACTCATTTAAATATGGGACCGCCCATGCCGATCAATTAGTAGAACGCGCAGCCGAATTCGAAATGTCGGCGCTCGCACTTACTGACATGGACACGATGGCTGGTGCAATTCGGTTTACCAAAAGCTGCGAAGCAAATGACATCACGCCAATTCTTGGTATCAATCTAAGTTTTATTCAGAAGAAATATCGCATCACTCTTCTTGCCCAAAGCGGCCACCTTGATTCACTTTATCGTTTAGTTACCGCGGTCAATCTTGAAAACAGTGAAAACTTGTTGACGCATTCATTGTTAGAGCGCTTTAGCCAATACTCAAAAAATTTACTTGTTCTGCATGGTCCAGAGTCACAATTAGCATCTGCGATTTCGGCCCGTAAAAGTGCCGAAGCGCTATCAATCTATAACGCAACCCGCGAACTATTTGCCGACCAGGCGATTGAATGCGTTTCACATTTGATTCGTGGCGATGGCCAATTTTCAACGTCGCATGCCGCTCGGGCGCTGGGCTTTGCTAGGGACAATCATTTGCCTGCAGTTTTAAGCAATGCGGTGCGGATGTTAGATCGCAGCGATGGCCCAGTTGCAGATGTCTTGGATGCTGCCCGCAAATTAGTTCCGTTAAGCAATAAGAGCGTTAGCAGGCAGAACAGTGAGGCTTACTTCAAAGATAGTTCTGAAATGAGTTATCTCAGCGATGAAATTTCTCGACTTGCTGGCGAACGTGATGGCAGGTTGTTATTAAATACAACAGCGGCTTGGGCCGAGCGCGCTCTTCTTTCACCACGTAAAGATGTTGGAATCGGAGCGATTCATTTGCCCGATGCTGCTGCACTTGGTGCAAAGAATCAGGGCGAACTAACAGCACAACTGCGATCTAGATGCGAAGCCGGTTTATCGCGCAGATATGTTGGATCAAAATCAGTTGTTGCAGCAAGTCGGCTAGAAGAAGAGCTAAGTGCAATTAGAACTCTGGGCTACGAATCTTATTTTTTAACAGTTGCAGATATAACAGATCTAGCGCGCGACAGAGGAATTCGAGTCGCGGCCCGGGGAAGTGGTGCTGGTTCATTAATTTGCCATGTGCTTGGAATATCTGGAGTAGAACCAATAACGCATGGTTTGTTAATGGAACGTTTCTGTTCGCCACTTCGAGGCGAACTTCCAGATATCGATATCGATGTCGAATCTGCCCGACGGCTTGAAATTTATGATGCAATCTTCGAGAAGTATGGCCAACGTTGCGCAACGGTTTCGATGGTCGAAACTTATAGATCGCGTCATGCAATTCGAGATGTTGGGGCAGCGCTTGGGATATCTCCGATGGAGATTGATTTAATTGCAAAATCAATGCCGCACATCAGATCCAGCAATATTCCTAAAGCTCTGGCTAATCTGCCAGAGCTAAAAGATTTAAATCTAAATACTCCGATTTTGAAGATGGCTATCGAACTTGCCGGTCGCTTAGATTCGCTGCCCAGACATTTATCAATGCACCCATGCGCAATTGTTTTATCGGATATCAGGCTAGGGGATTACGCGCCACAGCAGATAAATGCAAGCGGATATCCAATGGTGCAATTTGATAAAGATGATGTCGAAGCAATTGGCCTGCTGAAGTTAGATGTTCTTGGGGTTCGGATGCAATCAGCAATTTCTTACACGCTATCGGAAATCGAGCGAATCGAAGGTGCACCGTTAGATATCGATGCAATTGCCTTAGATGATCACGCAACTTTTGATTTAATTAAATCAGCTCGGACCTTAGGGATATTTCAGATTGAAAGTCCGGGGCAGCGCGAATTAGTCGGAAAGTTTGCGCCAGAAACTTTTAACGATTTAATAATTGATATCTCACTCTTTCGGCCAGGTCCGGTAAAGAGCGACATGATCACCCCGTTCTTGGCAACCAAATATGGACTTCGAGTCCGTCCGGTAATTCACGCCGACCTTGAAAGTATTTTGCAGGAGACCCAAGGCGTTGTCGTTTTTCATGAACAAGTAATTCGAATTATTTCGACCATGACCGGAATCTCACTGGCCGAAGCTGATGAAAAGCGGCGTGAACTAGGCGATATCGCTTCTCAACAACTTGTCTGCGATTGGTTTCATCCGGCCGCGCTTGCGCGTGGTTACACCAGCGCTGTTGTCACAGAAGTCTGGGAAATCCTGCGTGCCTTTGCATCATTTGGTTTCTGCAAAGCACATGCCGCCGCCTTCGCCCTTCCGACTTATCAATCATCTTGGTTAAAGACTCATCACACCGCTGCATTCTTGGCCGGGGTCTTAACGCACGAACCAGGCATGTATCCAAAGCGCGTTATCTTGGATGAAGCACGGCAGTGGGGAATTCAAATTGCACCAATTGATGTGAACTTATCTGATGCGACTTATCGCGTCGAGAAGAGTTCAAAAGAAACTAGAGCGCCATATCTCGCACCAAATGTTTTAAGTTCTGGGGCCGAACTAAAACTTCCGGATGCCAGAGGCTTTGCAATTCGGATGGCGCTAAGTGATATCGATGGCATAGATAGCAAAGAGGTCAAAAGCATAATTTCGGGACGCCCGTATTTAGATTTAGCAGATTTTGTTTATCGCTCTGGCGCAAGTCGTCCAACTACCGAGTCGCTCTTAATGATTGGTGCATTCGATGATCTTCATAAACTTTCAACATCAAATATCAATCGCCGGGATCTAGCGCTTCACCTTCAGGACTTGTATCGCCTAGCTGGATCAAAGAGCGCGACTAGCCAAGGCCAGATGAGTTTTGAATTGCAGCCAGAAAAATTTGAACCAAGTGGGCTGCCAGATATAACAGCTAGCGAACAAGTTAAGAATGAGATAGATATTTTGGGTATGGATGTATCTAGCCACCTGCTCGAGTTTTACGGGGATTTTTTAAACAAGATTGGGGCAGTGCGTTCTTGCGATTTAATAAAGCACCGTTCTGGAACATCAGTATTGGTCGCTGGTGTAAAGGTTGCGCTTCAAACCCCACCAGTGCGTTCGGGCCGGCGAGTAATGTTCTTAACAATTGATGACGGGCATGGCTGCAACGACATAACTTTCTTCGAAGATAAGCAGGCCGACTTTGCTTCGGTGTTACGAAATTCTTGGCTCTTTTTAGTTCGTGGTGAAATTCGCCGAACTGGACCAAGGGGGATTTCACTTCTCGGAACTGGTGCGTGGGAGTTAGCAAATTCTCATGAAAAGTGGCGTAATCTCGCAGTTTATGGAGCCAGTGGAACATGAGTGAGTCAACGATTCTTCATGTTGATATGGATGCCTTCTTTGCATCAGTAGAAGAGCGTGATAACCCTGCGCTTAAAGGTAAAGCGGTAGTTGTTGGAGCCGGAGTCCGCGGTGTTGTATCTGCCGCAAATTACGAAGCTCGCAAATTTGGAATCCATGCCGCGATGCCAGTTGGTAGAGCAAAACGGTTGGCTCCTCATGCAATCTTTGTGCCACCGAATATGTCTCGTTACTCTGAAGTTTCATCACACATCATGGAAATTTTCAGATCAGTTACTCCGCTAGTTGAACCGCTTTCGTTAGATGAAGCCTTTCTAGATGTAACTGGCGCAAAACGCTTACTTGGTGATGGCCGCGAAATTGCTAAACAAATCAGAGCAAAGGTCGAAGCGAGTGAAGGAATTACTTGCTCGGTGGGAATAGCAACCACAAAATTTATTGCAAAACTTGCATCAGGAAGATGTAAACCAAATGGCATGTTAGAAATTGCTTCAGATCGAGTGCTCGAATTTCTGCATCCCTTGCCGGTCAATGCAATCTGGGGAGTAGGACCAAAGACCAATGAAGAGCTACAAAAACTTGGACTTCGAACTGTTGCTGATATTGCGAATACGCCTCGACAAACCTTAATTCGAGCTCTTGGCGAAGCATCGGGTGCCTCGCTTTACGAGCTTGCCTGGGGGCGTGATTACCGAGATGTCGAACCTGAAGAGGTTGATAAATCCATAAGCGCCGCCGAAACTTTTGATACAGATACCGAAGATCAAGAGATTGTTCTGCGCGAACTATTGCGACTTACCGAGAAAGCGACCTATCGAATGCGCGAGAAAGATTTTAGTGCGCGAACGATTTCGATAAAGGTGCGCTTTGCTGATTTCAAAACGATTACTCGTTCAAAGACTGTGCCACTTGCCATAAGTGCAACACATGAAGTCTTCGAAGTTGTTAGGAATTTATTTCTTGCCCTCAAATTTGATCGGGCCAGAATTAGATTGGTTGGTGTAAGTCTTGATGGGCTAGAAGATGGTGTGGATGCCTCTAAACAGTTGGTATTGGGCGAACGCGAGAAGGGCTGGCGCCAAGCAACAGCGGCAATGGATAAGGCGAGCGCCAGATTTGGCCAAGGCAGCGTCCGACCAGCGCGATTATTCGATGAATTATTAGATGAATCCGAAGAAGATACTTAAAAGCTGCCTATAACTGCCAAAAACCTAGGGGTTCGACTTTCCTAGTTTGACTACCTGCCGTATTGTTCTGGTTATGGCCCTATCTGATCACGAAAAGCGCATGCTTGCCGAGATGGAAGCTGCCTTGGTTGCCGAAGACCCTGGTCTAGTTTCGACGCTGAATGGTCGCGAGCGCACACCAAAGGGATCTCGAGCCCTTCTTGGATTGGCCTCAATCCTGGTAGGTATGGTCGTATTACTTTCTGGCCTCATTTCCCAGATAGTTCCGCTTGGAATCGCTGGCTTCTTGGTTTCCCTGGTTGGCTTGGTCCTATTTGTATCAAACCTCTCCTTTGGAAAATCAAGCTTCAAAAATCCTAAGAGCGCTCGCCCTAAGTGGAGCTCACGGCTAGAAGATCGCTGGGAGCGACGCAACTTCGAAAACTAAAAATAATTAGCTGCCAATTAACCACCCAATCGGGTGGTTTTTTTATGCCCAAAATCGGGATGGGTTTGGGAGGAAATTAATAACAATCGGGAAGAAATTGGCTGAAAATGGTGCAAAGTGGGTAGAAATGGAGTAAAGTGGTGATTGTTATCAAATCCGGGGGGATTTGAGCGTAAAAGCTAGGGGAGGTGGGGCGAAGTGTTTCTCGGTACCCACGAACCTAAACTCGATGAAAAGGGCCGCATTATTTTGCCCGCCAGATTCCGAGATGAATTAGCAAATGGACTTGTAATAACAAAGGGCCAAGAACGCTGTCTTTACGTTTTTCCTAGTGGTGAATTTTCTTCAATAACTGAACGTCTGCGCCAGGCACCCGTCACCGAAAAAGCAGCACGCGATTACATGCGCGTGATGTTTGCCGGCGCGCATGATGAAGTTCCAGATAAGCAAGGTCGCGTAACAATTCCAAATGGTCTTCGCACCTATGCAGGTTTAGAAAAAGACTGCGTAGTTATCGGTGCAAATACTCGTTTAGAAATTTGGGATAACGCGGCTTGGGAAAGTTATTTAGCTGATCGTGAAAAAACATTCTCTGATGTCTCATCGGAGGTGCTTCCAGGCCTTTTCTAAATTGTGGCCATCGCCGACCTCTATAACGACGCCCCTTCCCCGGCGCCGTTACCCCCAGATCCGTCGGCCGGCGATGACCAGAGTTTAGAAAAGTTTAGAAGGTGCATTAAAAAAATAGTAAGAACTAGAAAGGGGGAGAAGATGCAAGATGCACTACATATTCCAGTTGCTTTAGATCGCTGTATTGCTCTGCTCTCTCCTGCAATAGAAGCTAAAGAAAATCCAATAATTGTTGATGCCACCTTGGGCTTAGGTGGACATACAAAAGCTTTGCTAACTAAATTTCCTAATCTAAAAGTTATTGCGCTAGATCGTGACTTAAGTGCGATCTCAATTGCCACAAGTAATTTAAGTGAACATATTAATCGTGTCGAAATTATCCACGCGGTTTATGATGAATTAGATAGCGTTCTAGCCAAGCTGGGCATAACTGAAGTTGATGGAATTCTCTTCGATCTGGGCGTATCTTCGATGCAACTAGATCAGGCTGATCGTGGCTTTGCATATTCGCAAGATGCTCCGCTTGATATGCGGATGGATCAGAGCACCGGACCAAGCGCGCTGGACATCTTGAATACCTATTCATATGGCGAATTAGTTCGCGTCATTAGAAATTATGGCGAAGAGAAATTTGCCACCAAGATTGCAGACAACATCATTAAGGCGCGGGAAAGCCAAACCCTAAAGACCACAAAAGATTTAGCAGAACTAGTAAAAAACAGTATCCCGGCACCGGCGCGACGCACCGGCGGTAATCCAGCAAAGCGAACTTTCCAAGCTCTTCGAATTGAAGTTAATCAGGAGCTAGCAGTCTTAGAGCGGGCGATTCCTAAGGCAATCAGTGCTATCAAAATTGGTGGGCGCCTAGTTGTTATGTCGTATCAATCCCTTGAAGACAAGATTGTAAAGCGTGCATTTACCGAAGTTGTTGGTTCTAATTCACCACTTGGGCTGCCATTTGATCTGCCAAATTCTGCTGCAAGCTACAAGCTAGTAATTAGCGGCAGCGAAGGTGCAAGTGAATCAGAAATTGAAGTTAATGCCCGGGCGCAATCAATGCGACTTCGCGCATTGGAAAGAGTGGCGGCCTAATGGCGATTCTTGCACTCCCACCACTTATCAGGCCACGTTTCGCTGCGAAGCGTGGGCTCAAAGAAGTCGAAAGTATTAATGAAGCACAGACTTCACTTACCTCGCAGAAACTTGATACCCGCAAATTTATGTTACTCATGGCTTCTGCTGTGACAATAAATCTCCTGGTAATTGCTGGAATAAACATTTTAATGACTCAAGATGCCTTCACGCTTCAAGAGTTAAAAAGCCAGAGAAATACTGCGATGGATCAGAAGGATGCAATTCTAAATTTAGTGAACGAAAAGAATTCACCAGTGAATCTCTCGAAGGCAGCTATTGAATTGGGAATGAAGCCCGCAAATAAAATTGGTTATCTCACTTATTCAGAGGCAGAAGCCGTGGTGACGCAATGAGCCACAATGCAATTGTGCATAAGCGAATCCGAACCTTATTGGGCATAACTTTTGCGCTCTTTGGAATTATCATTGCCCAACTCTTCTCGGTTCAGGTGGTTCGAGCAGGAACAATTAGCGAACGTGCAGCCAATGAACTTCTGCAGACTTCTACGCTATTGGCACCCAGGGGAGTAATCAGCGATATAAACGGTGTTGAACTGGCGCGAAGTGTCGCAGCAATAACTATTGTGGTCGATCAAACCCAGATTACTAATCCAAAACTTACTGCGCAGGTCACAAGCCCAGTATTGCAAATGGATGAAGAAGAGTTAATTTCGCTCTTCACTGGAAAGTTACGCTACAAAATTATTGTTAAAAATGGAAAACCAGCCATGTGGACCGAACTACAAAATACAATTTCAGATTACAACACAGAGGTTTTAAAAGAAGAGAACGGATTATCAAAGCGAATTGTCGGATTTTTCTCTGAGCGTGGCTATGTTCGGGAATATCCAACCGGAAAGCTTGCATCTTCACTCATTGGCTTCATAAACCACGAAGGTGTTGGCGCTGCTGGAATTGAAAGCAGCTTGAACACTCTCCTTTCTGGACAGAACGGACAATACGTTTATGAGAACGGTGCAGGAACAATTATTCCTGGGTCAGCAAGAATTAGAACTGAAGCGAAAACTGGAACATCGGTTCGGCTTACGGTTGATCGGGATATTCAATGGGTTGCGCAAGATGCAATAAGTAAGGCGGTGGCTAGTTCAAGGGCCAAATCCGGAACTGTAATCGTTATGGACCCAAAGACCGGTGCAATTATTGCGCAGGCAAGTGCGCCAACTTTCGATCCTGCAAAACCAATCGTTGGAAACTTGAATGTAATTAGAAATCCAGCGGTGCAAGATGTTTACGAGCCTGGGTCAACTGGAAAAGTTATTACCTATGCGGCAGCTTTAGAAGAGAAACTGCTTAACGCAAATACCGTTTATACGGTTCCTTATTCAATGAAAGTTGCCGGAACCAAATTCTCAGATCACGAACGTCATCCAATACAGCGCCTAACTGCTACCGGTGCTCTTGCAGTTTCAAGTAACACTGCCTCGATTCAAATCGGCCAGCAACTTGGAAGTAAAAAACTTTATGACTACCTAACGGACTTTGGATTCGGAAAAAGCACGGGTTCACATCTGCCTGGCGAATCAGCAGGTTTATTGCGCCCAGTGGACGATTGGTCCGGAACCTCGCTACCTACTTTTTCCTATGGACATGGGTATTCAGTGACATCGCTACAGGCAACGAGCGTCTTTGCGACAATTGCAAATGATGGAGTTCGAATAACGCCGACTGTCGTTGCTGGAACTACTGATGCAAGTGGAAATTATATTCCTGCGAAAAACCAAGAGACCAAACGAGTTATCAGCGCCGAAACTGCCAGAGAAATTCGTAAGATGCTTGAGAGCGTCGTATCGGCAAATGGAACTGCGCCAACAGCTGCGATACCTGGCTATCGAGTTGCCGGCAAAACAGGAACGGCAATGCGTTTTAATTCGAGCTGTTCTTGCTATAGCGGATACACCGCCTCATTTATCGGATTCGCACCAGCTGATAATCCGGCTTACGTTGTAAGCGTTGCAATTCAAGATCCACAAGGGATGCACTGGGGTGGTGCTCTTGGCGGGCCAGTTTTCGCGAAGGTGATGAAGTTTGTTCTGCAATCAAAGCACATTGCACCTTCTGCAAGTAAATTTAAGGCGTATCCACTTACCGAAGCGGCACTCAAGAAAAGCGCGATTGTCAAATGATTCGCCCAGTTTCTGATTATGTTAAATCAGTTTCAGAACTAGCAAACTTCATTGGAGTTGAAACAAGCCTCGATTTAAATTTCTCGGGAATCACCTCCGACTCACGAAGCGTCATAACTGGTGATCTATTTGTTGCACTTCCTGGCACCAAAGCACACGGTGCTGGTTACATAGATGATGTAGTTAAAGCTGGTGCTGTTGGTGTGATTACGGATGAGGCCGGCGTTAAATTAATTGGTTCAAAACTGCCCGTCATAGTTATTTCAAATCCGCGCCGAGTGTTGGGTGATATCTGCTCTTGGTTTTATGGTTCACCATCTAGCGCGATGCAGATAGTTGGAATTACTGGCACGAATGGCAAGACCACAACAACCACAATTCTTAACCAAATTCTCCAGGCTGCTGGAAAGTCGACTGGTTTAGTAGGAACTATTGGCATCGAAATTGGCCCAGAGAAAATCCTGGCAAGTTTTACGACTCCTGAAGCATCAGAACTACAAAGCCTTTTTGCAACAATGAAGGAGCGGCATATCTCTCAAGTCTTGATGGAGGTAAGTAGTCACGCTCTAGAAGCCCGAAGAGTGGCAGGAACTAAATTCGCGATGGTGGGATTTACGAATTTAACTCAGGATCACTTAGATTTCCATGGCGATATGGAAAATTACTTTGCAGCTAAATCGAAATTGTTTACACCTGAATTCAGTGAATTAGCATTTATAAACATTGACGATCCATACGGCCGAAAATTGTTTGAAAATCCTCAAATCGCAATGATCTCCATCGCCCGGGAAAATAGCGAAGCACAGTGGCGCTTTGAGCGCATCGAGCAAACTTCTCAAGGATATTTGGTAGCGATTCGTGGGACCGGTGGGATTTTGATTGAAGGTGAATTGAAACTAATTGGCGAACATAACTTAGATAATCTTTTGATGGCAGTTGCAATAGCTTCACAATTGGAAATTGATCCGTCGGTGATTGGCAATAGTTTCTCAACTCTAAAAGGTGCCGCTGGTCGGCTAGAGAGCGTTGATATCGGACAGAAATTTTTAGCGCTAGTCGATTACGCGCATACGCCTGATGCTGTTACTAGAATCTTGGCAACGCTGCGGAAAAGTGTTAGCGGACGCATAATTGCAGTTCTTGGGTGCGGCGGAGATCGAGATAAAGCGAAGCGTCCAATTATGGGCAGAGAGTTACTCGAAGGTTCTGATCTAGCTATTTTCACTAGCGATAACCCAAGAAGTGAAGCCCCAGAAGCAATTTTGGCTGAAATGATTGGCAACTTAAAGTTAAATGAAAATAGCGCCACACTTATTGACCGACGGGAAGCAATAGCTTTCGCTGTTGCAAGTGCGCTTCCAGGTGATTGTGTTGTAGTTCTTGGAAAAGGACATGAAGCAGGACAAGAGATTTCTGGTAAAAAACTTGCTTTTGATGATCGCATCGAACTCGCTCGAGCTATCGAGGAGTTGGCATGATCGAACTAACTTTAAATCAAATTGCCCAAATTGTTGGTGGGCAAGTCATCAATTCAGATGGCTCGCTCATTACATCTGCTTACCCAGTTATCAATTCGAATCAGGCTACTGATAAAACTTTTTTCGCTGCCTTTGTAGGCGCCAATGTTGACGGCCATGATTATGTAGAAGATGCAATCTCTAAAGGCGCACAGTTTGCATTAGTTAGCAAGAATTGTAGGTTTCCGGCAATAAAGGTTGCCGATGTTCGTAAGGCTCTGAGCGACCTAGCAATCTACGTTCGCAATAGCTTAGCAAATTTACAAGTTGTAGGAATCACTGGCTCACAAGGAAAGACAACAACTAAGGATTTGTTGCGTCATATTCTGGCTGTTTCTGGCGAGACAATCGCACCGGAAGAATCTTTAAATAACGAACTTGGTGTTCCACTTTTGATTTTACGATGCACCAAAACTACTAAGTTTTGCATAGTAGAAATGGGCGCCCGTCACGTCGGTGACATTTCATATTTAGCAGATATTGCCAAGCCGCACGTTGGCGTGGTGCTTACAGTTGGAACTGCTCACCTTGGCGAATTTGGAAGTCGAGAATTTATTGCGCAAGCAAAGTCTGAATTGATTACGGCACTTGCGCCCGGGGCAACCGCAATTTTAGGAACTTACGACGAGTTCACTCCAAGTATGTCAGTCCCAACTGGCGTAAATCGAATTCTTTTCGGCGAAAAACCAAAATGTGAAGTTAGAGCCGCGGATGTCGAGGTGCGAGAAGGAAGGGCGCATTTTGATTTGGTAACTCCAGATGGTCGCGCTGCCGTAGGACTACAACTTCTGGGGATGCATCAAATTTCGAATGCCCTTGCAGCAGCAGCGGCTGCTACTGCTTTGAAGATTCCAATTGAAACTATTTCGGCCGCGCTTTCAACCGCAGAGGTTTCGAGCAAGTGGCGAATGGAAATATCCCAAGTCGGGGAAATAACTTTGATCAATGATTCCTACAATGCAAACCCAGAGAGCGTTGCTGCCGCACTTCGAACTTTGGCGCTGATTTCACAGGAAAGCGGGGGTGTGAGTTGGGCGATTTTGGGCAAGATGCAGGAACTCGGCGAGTCATCCGCTGCGGAGCACGCAGCAATTGGCAGACTCGTCTGTGAGATTGGAATCGATAACTTGGTTGCCGTTGGAATCAAGGATTACCTCTCGGATATAGATTCGAATGAAGAGGGAGAGGCTAGTGAAGTTCACTACTTCGATACCAAAGAAGATGCTCTGGCTATCGTCGAGCATTTCGCCCCTGGTGATGTGGTCTTGGTAAAAGCTTCTCGTTCTGGTGAATTTAACTTGCTTGTTGATTTGATTAAAGAGAGATTATTGGAGGCAAATAAGTGAAAGGTATTGTATTTGCCGGCGCTTTCTCGATTTTATTGAGTTTCATTTTAACTCCAACACTTATACGGATACTTGAAAAGCGCGGCGTTGGACAGATGATCAGAGATGATGGACCAAAAACTCATCATGTAAAGCGTGGCACTCCAACAATGGGTGGAATAGTTCTGATCCTATCGACGATCATCGCTTATTTCGCTAGCCATTTATTTACTGGCGCCGGAGTAACGGCTTCTGCGATTTTAGTTATTGCATTGATTGTCGGCTTGGGCTTAATTGGGTTGCTAGATGATTTGTTGAAAATTTACCGAAAACAATCTTTGGGATTAACTGCTAGGCAGAAACTTTTTGGACAGGCAGTATTTGCTGCAGGTTTTGCATACACAGGATTGCAATTCGAAGATGAATCAGGTTTAGCGCCGATTTCGATGTATTTCTCTGGAGTTCGCGATACTTCAATAAAGTTGGGGATGTTCTTTGTAATTTTCTGGGTTATCTTCCTAGTTTTAGGAAGTTCGAATGGCGTGAATTTAACTGACGGCTTAGATGGACTTGCTTCGGGCGCCGCAATTATGACCTTCTTGTCATTCATTGTTATTGGGGTCTGGGAATTTGGTCAAAGCTGTGCGATTTCAATTACGCCACAATGTTATAACGTCCGAGATCCACTCGATATTGCAGTTCTATCCGCCGCCCTTGCAGGCTCTTGTGCCGGTTTTCTCTGGTGGAATGCTGCGCCAGCAAAAATATTTATGGGCGATGTAGGTTCGTTAGCACTTGGCGGAGCAATCTCGGGAATCGCTATTGTCTTGCGAGTAGAGGCGCTGCTTGCAGCACTTGGCGGATTATTCGTTTTGATTACGCTATCTGTGATTATTCAAACAGGTTACTTCAAACTTTCTGGCGGTAAGCGAGTCTTTAAAATGGCACCGCTACAACACCACTTTGAATTACTAGGTTGGGGCGAAGTTACGATTGTTATTAGGTTCTGGATTTTGGCGGGAATGAGCGTTGCAGCCGGACTAGGCCTGTTCTATGGTCAATGGGTTGTTTCACAATAATGTCCTACGTTGCAGAACTTAAAACTAAAAATATTTTGATCGTGGGTGGCGGAGCGACCGGAAAATCGCTGGCCAACTATTTGGACAGTTTAGGTGCGGAATTCGATATATTCGATGAGAAGGATTCGACTATCGCGGGGATAGAAACCCTAACTGATATCAGTGATTACTCAATTTACGATTTAGCAATAGTTTCACCTGGTTGGCGACTAGATCATTTAGTAATAGATAATTTGAAATCTAATGGGGTCGAAATAATCAGTGAGATTGATTTTGCGTGGATGCTCAAATCTGAGATTAATCCAGACCAAACGTGGTTGGCAGTAACTGGAACAAATGGCAAAACAACAACAATCCAAATGCTCGAGTCGATTCTGATTGCAGCTGGTGTTTCTGGAATAGCCTGTGGCAACGTTGGAACAACAGTTGTAGAGGCCGTAACCAGCCCTAAAAAATTCGATGTTTTAGCTCTCGAACTATCTTCTTTTCAAATTAGTTGGAGCTCACTGCCGCAATTTCAGGCGGTAGCTATTTTGAATATTGCCCAGGACCATATTGATTGGCACGGAAGTTTTGATGAGTATGCAAATGCCAAGATGAAACTTCTGACTCAGACCAAGGTTGCGTTATTGAATCTAAATGATCCTGAAGTTATTTTGCGAGGTGCAAGTTGGAGTGGACATAAGGTTTTCTTCGGTTTCGACACACCTCAAGCTGGAGAAATTGGCCTGGTTGAAGAACTTCTGATTGACCGGGCATTTGTATCTTCACCAGAGTCAGCAGAAGTGATCGCAGAGTTAACTGACGTGAAGCCAGCAGTCCCACATAATGTTTCTAATGCAATGGCCGCAGCCGGATTAGCGCTGGCGATTGGAATCGCGCACCCACTCGTGAAATCAGGTATCGCTAAATTCGAACTCGATAAGCATCGCCTGCAAACTCTCCTTACGAAGGATGGAGTTACTTGGGTAAATGATTCCAAAGCTACAAATCCTCATGCCGCAACCGCTTCATTGCTATCGCACCTTTCGAATATTTGGATAGCTGGCGGTTTAGCCAAAGGCGCAAAGATGGATGACCTAGTAAGCAGAACCGCCTCAAGAATTAAGGCCGCAATAATTATTGGGAAAGATGGCGAAGAGATTGCATCTGCGCTAGAGAAGTTTGCTCCTGAAGTTAAAATCTTTCGCATGCCAAAGACAAATGGTCCAGAAGATTTGATGGATCAAGTGGTTGCTTGTGCCCGCGATATTGCTGAATCTGGGGACACCGTGTTGCTTGCTCCTGCATGCGCATCGATGGATCAGTTCACGTCATACGCCCATCGTGGAGATCTCTTTGCGCTTTCGGTAGCTAACTTGGTTGCAAAATGAAAAAACGAATGCAAGTGCGCGGCCAGGCCTACGCCAATTTTTTATCTAAACCAACTGCTTCATATCTGTTAATCCTGGGTTGCACTGGCGCCTTAGCAGGCCTCGGCCTAGTTATGGTCCTGTCAGCATCTTCAGTAACTTCGCTCTCTGAAAGCGGAAACACATTTGCGATATTTTTAAAGCAACTTCTCTTCTTGGTAGCTGGAATTTTGATTTCGATTGTCGCGATGCGCATGAAGCTCTCTCATTGGGAGAGTCTGGCTCGCATGGCTTTGCCGATCGGAGCCGTTGCTCTGTTTTTACCGATTATTTTCGGCCAGAACATCAACGGAAATCAGAATTGGATTCCATTGGGTCCATTTACGCTTCAGCCAAGTGAATTTGCTAAGTTAGCTTTGATTCTTTACTGCGCACTTCAACTCCGGAAACATCTGGAGCGTAAAGCTAAAGGATTGCAATCGAATGCAATTGGAATGGTTTCAATCGGAACCGTGGGATTTCTATTACTGATTCTGGCTGGTCGTGATTTAGGAACCGCAATTATTGTTGCAGGAATTGTTTTTGGAATGTTATTTATTTCAGGAGTAAATCTAAAAGTTTTGCTATCTATTTCTGGGATATTTGCCGCGGTTGGCCTTGCACTGGCAGTTACAAATCCAGCCAGATTGCGAAGATTTAGCGCTGTTATAGATCCCTTTGCGCCAGAGATATATAAGTTGGCTGGTTGGCAGCCAGCACATAGCCTCATGAGCTTGGCTAGTGGCGGCCTCTTCGGAGTAGGCATTGGGGCAAGTAAACAGAAGTGGGCCAATCTGGCTGAAGCACACACTGACTTTATTTTTTCTGTGATCGGTGAAGAACTTGGCCTGCTTGGCACGCTTACCGTGGTCTTTCTCTTCGCAACGCTAATTTATGCAATTTTTAGAGTAGCAATTACAACAAAAGATCTCTTTCAAAAGTACGTAGTAACTGGAATTGGTTGCTGGATTATTCTTCAAGTTTTAGTCAATTTGATGACAGTCGTCGGAATCATCCCGGTTATCGGTGTAACTCTGCCATTCATTTCTTATGGTGGTTCATCTTTGGTTGCAAATTGTTTGGCAATTGCCTTTGTTCTAAATGTCGCCCGTAGAGAGCCTGATTTCAAAGCGGCTCGACAAGCGCGCAAGAAGGTGAAGTAATGAAGCGGATTCTTCTAGTTGGTGGGGGAACAGCCGGACATGTGGAACCAGCGCTTTCTGTTGCAAATTGGTTATTAGCAAATAGTGAAGACATAAGCTGTGAATTCGTTGGAACCAAGAGTGGAATCGAAATGGAATTGGTGCCCGAAGCTGGGTTGAAACTTCATTTGATTGTTAAGTCACCACTACCTAGGAAATTTAATTTAGCTTCACTTCTATGGCCTTATAAATTCATAATCTCTATTTTTCAAGCGCTAAAGATCGTGCGAAGCGCAGATCTGCTAATCGGATTTGGTGGATATGTGAGTGCGCCTTGTTATATCGCTGCCAAGTTAAGTGGAATTCCAGTTTTCATTCATGAAGCCAACGCAATACCAGGTTGGGCAAACAAATTAGGAATTAACTTTGCGAAGTTAACATTTACCGCCTTTGCTAGCAC